>PJQF01000210.1_pt1 | contig 28118 bp, 21 predicted proteins | sample 1503741 | NCBI WGS metagenome assembly PJQF01 (sample SAMN07775949, study PRJNA414020) | Biofilm metagenome, whole genome shotgun sequencing project. | isolation source: biomolecule (vanillin) treated reverse osmosis membrane biofilm | place: India: Nagpur | collected 2017-03-21 | reverse complement strand
AAGGCTTCATGAACGAAGTGCAGGTTGTCTGCACCGTCGTTTCCACCAGCAAGAAGACCGATCCGGACATCGCTGCGATGATCGGTACCTCGGCTGCCCTGGCCATTTCCGGTATTCCTTTCGATGGTCCAATCGGCGCTGCCCGTGTTGCGTTCCACGAAAGCACCGGCTACCTGCTGAACCCGACTTACGAACAACAGAAAGCTTCGAGCCTGGACATGGTCGTTGCCGGTACTTCGGAAGCTGTGTTGATGGTTGAATCGGAAGCCAAAGAGCTGACCGAAGACCAGATGCTGGGCGCGGTACTGTTTGCTCACGACGAGTTCCAGGTTGTAATCAACGCTGTTAAAGAACTCGCTGCTGAAGCCGCCAAGCCAACCTGGACCTGGGCTCCACAAGCTGAAGCGACTGAACTGCTGGGCGCTATCCGCTCCGAGTTCGGCGCAGCGATCTCCGATGCCTACACCATCACCGTCAAGGCCGACCGTTATGCTCGCCTGGGCGAGCTGAAGGATCAGGTTGTGGCCAAGCTGTCCGGTGAAGAAGGCCAGCCTTCCTCCAGCGACGTCAAAGCTGCATTCGGTGAAATCGAATACCGCACCGTTCGCGAAAACATCGTTAACGGCAAGCCACGTATCGACGGCCGCGACACCCGCACCGTACGTCCGCTGAACATCGAAGTGGGTGTTCTGCCGAAGACTCACGGTTCGGCGCTCTTCACCCGCGGTGAAACTCAGGCTCTGGTCGTCGCAACCCTGGGTACTGCCCGTGACGCACAGTTGCTGGACACCCTGGAAGGCGAGAAAAAAGACCCGTTCATGCTGCACTACAACTTCCCTCCGTTCTCGGTTGGTGAGTGTGGTCGCATGGGTGGTGCTGGTCGTCGCGAAATCGGTCACGGCCGTCTGGCTCGTCGTTCGATTGCAGCCATGCTGCCTGCTGCTGACGTGTTCCCTTACACCATCCGTGTTGTGTCGGAAATCACTGAGTCCAACGGCTCCAGCTCCATGGCTTCGGTCTGCGGTGCTTCCCTGGCGTTGATGGATGCTGGTGTCCCGATGAAGGCACCGGTTGCCGGTATCGCCATGGGTCTGGTTAAAGAAGGCGAGAAGTTCGCCATCCTGACCGACATCCTGGGTGACGAAGACCACCTGGGCGACATGGACTTCAAAGTAGCCGGTACCGCTAAAGGTGTGACCGCGCTGCAGATGGACATCAAGATCAAGGGCATCACCGAAGAAATCATGGAAATCGCTCTGGGCCAAGCCCTGGAAGCGCGCCTGAACATCCTCGGCCAGATGAACCAGATCATTGGTCAGTCTCGCACCGAACTGTCGGAAAATGCTCCGACCATGATCGCGATGAAAATCGACACCGACAAAATCCGTGATGTTATCGGTAAAGGCGGCGCGACCATTCGTGCGATCTGTGAAGAGACCAAGGCTTCGATCGACATCGAAGACGACGGCTCGATCAAGATCTTCGGCGAAACCAAGGAAGCTGCAGAAGCTGCACGTCAGCGCGTTCTGGGTATCACCGCTGAGGCCGAGATCGGCAAGATCTACGTCGGTAAAGTTGAGCGCATCGTCGACTTCGGCGCATTCGTCAACATCCTGCCGGGCAAAGACGGTCTGGTTCACATCTCCATGCTGAGCGACGCTCGTGTTGAGAAAGTGACCGACATTCTGAAAGAAGGCCAGGAAGTGGAAGTGTTGGTACTGGACGTGGATAACCGCGGCCGTATCAAGCTGTCCATCAAGGACGTAGCAGCAGCCAAGGCTTCGGGCGTTTAATTACCCCTTTGCTCTAAGCTGAAAAAGGACTCTTCGGAGTCCTTTTTTTATGCGCGCAGGAAAATGTCGGGAAATCAGTCGCTTAGTTAATTCAAAAAAGCCGCAACTTGCACGCAGGCACGATCAGTTTCATGCAACTTGCACGATTCCGCGAATCGGCTGTTTTTTTAAGTTATTGTTTTATAAGGAAAATATCCGGTTGCAGGACTTGGCACAGTGCCTGCAATAACCCTGTTAACGCTGCAGCATCAACGTTCACACACTGCAGACTTTCAATAAAACAGGAGTTACTCGTATGAAGAAGTTCGCTCTCGCTACTGCTACCGCTCTGACCCTGGCCATGGGTGCTAACGTGGCCTTTGCTCAGACTTCCCAAGCGCCAATGACCCTGGCCGCTGGCGAAATGACCAAAGCCAAAGAGTCCACCTCGGACACTTGGATCACCACCAAAGTCAAAGCCGATCTGCTGACTGAAAAAGGTATTCCTGGCTCGGACATCAAGGTAGAAACCAACAAAGGTGTGGTTTCCCTGTCCTCGACAGTCGCCATTTCTGATGCTCAGAAAGCCACTGCTGTAGCGATCACCAAGAAAATCAAAGGCGTTACTGCCGTGTCCGCTGACGGCCTGATGGCGGGTGGCGCGACTAAAGCAGATAACGTCGACAAAACCAAAAGCGCCGCTGCTGGCGCAAAAGAGACCACCTCGGACACCTGGATCACCACCAAAGTGAAAGCTGACCTGGTTACCGAGAAAGGCATTCCTGGCACCGACATCAAAGTCGAAACCAATAAGGGTGTAGTGTCCCTGTCTTCGTCGGCCGCAGTGACTGAAGCTCAGAAAACTACCGCAGTGAATATCGCCAAGCAAATCAAAGGCGTTAAAGCTGTATCGGCTGATGGCCTGAAAGCAGAGTAACGCTCAACTTTTCGTCTGAACTGGGCGGCGGCGGCTCAGGGTGAGCTAGATATCCACCCGGTGCACCTCTTGAGTTCATGCGACCGACCACACGGATGTGGTCATTACAGGCCCCGGCACTTGTGTCGGGGCCTGTTCTATTGTGGGCTGGAATAAAACCAGCCCGACAAACATGAACGTGGGAGCGGGCTTGCCCGCGATGCAGGCACCTCGGTCGTTCAGTTGAACCGAGGTGATGCTATCGCAGGCAAGCCAGCTCCCACATTCAGATGATGTCGCTCAGGCGTTACTCGGCATCCAGATGCATCGGCGTTACCACACGACCATCCTTCTCTGCCTGCCCCAGGTTGGCGTCAATGAAGTAAACCCGGTCATCTTCCAGTTTACCCTTGTCCACCAAGTAGTCCTTGATGGTGCTGGCCCGGTCCTGGCCCAACTGGCGCAGCAGCACGTCACTGGCGCTCCAGAACTTGATCAAGCCATCCTTGAGCTTCGCAGTGCGATCATCGCTGCTCAGGTCCTTCCATTCTGCCGGTGGCTGTTGTTTCAGGCGAGTACGGTAGATGCCTTCGAGCAACGGTGCTTTTTCTTTCTCCGGTACAACCAGCAGCGAGGCCTGGGCTGGAACCTTGTCACCACGGCGCTGCAGGATCTTGTAGTAGTTGTACTGGTATTCACGCTCCAGACGTTCTGCGGCCAGGAATGGCCCATCGCTGCTGGCAGCCGCCGTGCCTTCGATTTCCAGGCGCAGGGTAGGGCGCTCTTTCAGCGCCTTGGCCAGGGTATTCAGGGCGCCTTCGGCGTCTTTGTTCAACTCACTGGAACCGGCGGCGAACGACACATTACCCAGGTCTTCCGAGCCGCCACCGCTTACCAGCCCGCCGATAAACTTGAACGGCGCCGTTGCCGCGCGTACGACCAGGTTGCGCAGGGTCTGCCACACAATCGGCATCACGCTGAATTGCGGGTTATTCAGGTCGCCAGTTACCGGCAGTTCGATGGAGATCTTGCCGTCAGAGTCCTTGAGCAGGGCGATTGCCAGGCGAATCGGCAAGTCCACGGCGTCGGCACTGTCGACCTTCTCACCCAATTGCAGCTGTTCGACCACCACCTTGTTTTCGGCCTTCAATTGGCCTTTGGTGATGACATAGTGCAGGTCGAGGTTGAGGCGGCCCTTGCGGATGCGAAAGCCCGCGAACTTGCCGGAGTACGGCGTCAATGTCGTGAGTTCAACGCGTTTGAAGCTGGTGGCGATATCCAGCGCCGCCATCGGGTCAAATGGGTTGACGCTGCCCTTGATGGTCACCGGGGCGTAGCGATCTACCTTACCGTTGATGTCGACGCTCGCCGGTTTGGCCTGGCGGCTGTCAATGGTGCCAATCTTCCCGTTGAGTTGTTGAATGGCAGTGGCAAAGTTGGGCGTGAGGCTGAAGTCGGCGAAGTTGGCCGAGCCATCATTGATCGCAACCTGCCCAATGTGAATGCCCAGTGGCTTCTCTTTGCTGGCCGCCGGCTTGGCTGCCGTCTTGTTGCCAGTGTCGGCCGGTTGCGGGATCAGCAAGTCATCGATGTTGGTGGTGCGGTCATCGTTGATCATGAAACGTGCGTAAGGCTGCAGCAGGTTGACCTTGTCGATCGACAGGCTATCGCCGTGCTGATAGTTCACGCCCTCCAGCATCAGGCGCTGCCATTTGACGAAGTCGCGGTTCTTGAGGGTGTCCAGGGTATGTAATTGATCGACCTGGGCACTGCCGGTGACCTGAAAGGCCAGTGGGTCCGTGTTTTTCAGGTTCACATCCAGATTGCTGCCCAACATGCCGCTGCGCAGTTCCAGGCGAATAAACGGGCTGATATAGGATTGGGCAACCCGCAGGTCGATATCCTGAGTATTCACTTTCAGTTTGGCGCTGACCGGGCTGAGGTTGACCTCGCCGACCGCCTGGATCTTGCCTTGCTTGCCCAGCCCGGTGTCGACTTTCAGGTTAAAGGGCTTCTGGTTGAGGCTGTCGAAGTTCTGCACATCGACATTCAACGGGCCCAGTTCCAGGGCGACCGCAGGTTTGGCCTGACGGTCAGCCAGGTGTACCTGATAGTTACGCAGTTGCACGTCTTTGAGCAGCACTTGCCAGGGTTTGCTGGGGGCTGCCGGTGCAGCTTTTGGCGAGTCGGCAGTGGCGGGCGCAGTGGCGGGTTCCGGTGCCTTGGCCGGTTTGCTCGGTTGGCTGGCAAACAGCTTTTGCCAATCCAGTTGCCCGTCGGCTTCGCGGGCCGCCCAGGTTTCCAGCTTGTTGCTGCGAATCTTGCCGACAATCACTTGCTGCTTGGCCAGGTCGACAGTGGTGTCGCTGACATCCAGGCGCTCCAGTCGCACCAATGGCCGGCCATCCGGTGCCTTGATGGCAAAGGGCGCGATGCTGGCGGACGTGTTGGTCAGGTTCAGCTCGGTTTCTTTGGCTAGGCTGAACTTGTAGTGGGTGCTGAAATTCAGCACACCGTTCTCAAGCACCAATGGCAGGGCATCTCGTACATACGGCCACCAGGCTTTCATTTTACCGTCGGTGACTTTCAGCGTGCCTTCGGAAGTGATCGGCACCAGGCTGAAGTTGCCTTTCCAGTCGATTTGCCCGCCTTCAGGGCCGGCAGCCACCAGCGTCATGTCGGCATTGTCTTCCGGCAAGGTGCTGAGGTTTTTCAGCTCGAAGTCGAGTTTGTTGTAGAGGAACTCAATCGGCTCGCTCGGGCGCAGATCCTTGAAGTGCACATAACCGCCGGCCAGCTTGATGCTGTCGATACGCAGCGGGAAAGGTTTGGCATTCGGGTCGGCCGGCGTCGGCTCACTCGGCGGCAGCTTGAACAGTTGCGCCAGATTCAGTTGGCCGGACTTATCGAACAGCAGTTCGGTCTTGGGCTGGTCCAGTTGTACGTCTGCCAGGTGCAGGGCGCGCGTCCAGAGACTGTCGATCTGCAGGTTGGCGTAAAGACGCTCGAAACCCACCTGTTCCTTGCCGGGTTCGCCGATCTTCAAGCCCCACAGTGTCAGCTCCAGGCTGAACGGGTTGAGCTCGATACGTTCGATCCGCGCCGGCACCGTGGCGTAATTGGCCAGTTGCTGGTTGGCTACACGAAGGGCGATGCCCGGCAGAATCAAAAAGCCCAGCAAGCTGTACAGAGCAAGGGCAGTCAACAAGGCGCCTATGGCGCGAATCAATCCTTTGGGCATGGGTGACGCCATCTATGTCGAACGAGAGTGCCTTGGAGTATGGCACGGGATTTCGGTTCCGAAGAAGCGGGTCTATTGAGACAAGTCTTACAGCTGCAGCATCAGTGTTTTCAGGGGCGGCTGCTGGTCCTGGGACGGGAAGTCCGTCCCCGGCGTGATGATTTGCCAGTCGCGTACCGGGCGGCCGGCTTTTTCGGCGCAACGCAGCACTTGTTCACGCCAGTCATCCATGCCGACTTTTGCGAGGTTGTTGCAGCAGATCAGCACGCCATTGTCGGCGGTCGTCAGCAACGCGGGTTTGAGCAGGCTCTGGTAGTCGCGCAACAGGTCAACGGTGCCGAATGCGCTCTTGGCCCAGGCCGGAGGGTCGAGCAGTACCAGGTCATATTGGCGTTGCTCAAGGCGCGGATAGCTCGGCAGCTTTTGGCCACGCCGCTGGGTGATCGGCAAACCCGCCAGTTGGCGAATTGCCGGGAAGTAGTCGGACTGCACAAAGTCCATGGTCGGCAAGTGCGGGTTGAGCAAGCCGTTTTCGCGACCGACCGCCAGGTTGCCCTCGGCGAAGTCCAGGTTGCACACCTCGCGTGCGCCACCGGCTGCCGCGCTCAAGCCTACGCCACAGGTGTAGGCGAACAGGTTGAGTACGCTTTTGCCGGCGCTGTGGTGCTTGACCCAACCACGGGTGTTGCGCAAATCCAGGAACAGCAACGGGTCCTGCCCGGCGTGGCGCCCACGTACACGGTAATTGAGTCCCCATTCGTGACCGACCTTGTCTTCCAGGGCTGCGGGTTCGGCGCGGTATACCGTGTCTTCGCGGTCGATTCGCGAGTTGCCACGGGAACGGTCGTTGTACACCAGCTGCAATTCCAGGCCCATGAACTGATTGACCTGTTGGTACAGGTCCAGCAGTTCCTCGGTGTGCAGGGACTGATGGAAGCTTTGCACCAGCAGTTGCGGGCCATAACGGTCGATGGTCAGGCCACCGGCGCCTTCCTGGCTGCCATGGAACAGCCGGTAGCAGTCGGTGCCCTGGGCATGCAGCTCGTTGATCAGGTCTTGGCGGTGGTCGAGGGCGGCGCGCAGCGCCTGATTCAAGGGAGTCATGGAGCGCGCCTTGCTGTAAATGGGGGCGCGGAGTTTAACAGCTATAGGCGCTGGCCTACATCAACCCCATCCGCCGATGGGCGCGTTGTACCGAACCATTGCGCATCGCCCAACGCAGCAACGGCGCGCTGCGCTTGACCCCGGCGCGGATCATCTGGCGTTGCAGCGGGCTCTGGTGTTGTTCGAGCATCGTGCTGGCCCAGTCCGGCAGCAGGTCGATCCCTGCTTGCATCATCAAACTGCCAAAGGGTTTGGCCAATGTGCTGGGGGCGGGTGCATTGACCAATAGGCGCAGCACTTCGCGGCTACGCTCGTCGCACAGCAATTGCGGACGAATGCGCGCCAGATAATCCGAAATTTCCTGCCGTGAGCGCGGAACATGTCGCGCGCCAAGCCTTTCGGCGACCAAAGCGATTTCGCTGTAGTAGCGATCCTGATCCCGCCCGCTGAGGTGCGGGTTTCGATAACGCAGGTGCGCCGCGAGGAAGTTGCTGACTTCCGCCACATGCACCCAGGTCAGCAGCTCTGGGTCGCTGGCCGCATAGGCTCGGCCGTCCGGAGCGTGCCCGACCACTTGCAGGTGGATGGTGCGCACTTTCTCAATCAGCCATTCGGCGTCCTTGCGCGAACCGAACGTGGTGCCGGAAATAAACTGTGAGGTCCGCCGCAAGCGTCCGAGCATGTCCTGGCGAAAGTTGGAGTGGTCCCACACACCGGCCAGGGCCAGCGGGTGCAAGGCTTGCAGCATCAACGCGCTGATGCCGCCGATGAGCATGCTGCTGAAGTCGCCATGGACTTGCCAGCTGACCGAGTCCGGTCCGAACAGGCCTGGGTCGCCCTTGGGGTTTTCCAGGTCCAACTGGCCCAGTGAAAGACCGGTGAGGCTCATCAGCTGGGTTTCGATGCGGCTGCGGATAAATTCCATGGCGACGCGGGGGTTCCTATCGATTCAGGCGTTTGTCGATCAGACCGTCTACGACACTGGGGTCAGCCAGGGTTGAGGTGTCGCCGAGGCTGTCCAGTTCGTTGCAGGCAATTTTGCGCAAAATCCGTCGCATGATCTTGCCGGAACGGGTTTTCGGCAAGGCGGGTGCCCATTGGATCAGGTCCGGCTTGGCAAAGCTGCCGATTTCCTGGCTGACCAAATCAAGCAGGTGCTTTTTCAGCGCGTCGTTGGGCTCGACCCCATTCATGGGGGTGACAAAGGCGTAAATCCCTTGGCCTTTAACGTCGTGGGGGTAGCCGACCACGGCGGCTTCGGCCACTTGGTCATGCAGCACCAGCGCGCTTTCCACTTCGGCGGTGCCGATACGGTGGCCGGACACGTTAATAACATCATCAATGCGCCCGGTGATCCAGTAGTCACCGTCCTCATCGCGCCGTGCGCCGTCGCCGGTGAAGTAGTAGCCGGGGTAGGGTTTGAAATAGGTGTCGATCATGCGCTGCGGGTCGCCGTAGATGCTGCGGATTTGCCCAGGCCAACTGGCTTTGATGGCAAGTACGCCACTGCCGGCGCCGCTCAATTCCTTGCCTTGTTCGTCGAGCAACACAGGCTGTACGCCAAACATCGGCTGGGTTGCGCAACCCGGTTTGATCCGTTGGGCGCTGACCAGCGGGCTGAGCATGATGCCGCCGGTTTCGGTCTGCCACCAGGTGTCGACGATCGGGCAACGCTGCTCGCCCACGGCGTTGAAATACCAGTCCCAGGCTTCCGGGTTTATCGGCTCGCCGACGCTGCCCAACAGGCGCAGGCTGGCGCGCGAGGTGCTCTCCAGTGGGCCGTGGCCCTCACGCATCAGGGCGCGCAGTGCGGTGGGCGCGGTGTAGAAGATATTGACGTTGTGCTTGTCGATCACCTGCCAGAAACGCGAGCTGCTCGGGTAGCTCGGCACGCCTTCGAATATCAGCGAAGTGGCGCCATTGGCCAGCGGGCCGTAGACGATATAGCTGTGGCCGGTGACCCAGCCTACATCGGCGGTGCACCAGAATACTTCGCCGTCGCGATAATCCAGCACGTACTTGAAGGTCATCGCGGCTTGCAGCAGGTAGCCGCCCGTGGTGTGCAACACGCCCTTGGGTTTGCCGGTGCTGCCGGAGGTGTAGAGGATGAACAGCGGGTCTTCGGCGTCCATTGGCTCCGGCGGGCAGTCGTCGCTGGCGGCCTCCAGGGCCTGTTGATACTTGAGGTCGCGGTCTTTTACCCAGGTAATGTCCGCACCGGTGCGCTCCACCACGACTACCGTGCTGACGTTCGGGCAACTGGCCAGGGCCTTGTCGACATTTTTTTTCAAGGCCACCGGCTTGCCACCGCGTACGCCTTCGTCAGCGGTGATGACCGTGCGGCAGTCGGCATCGAGAATGCGATCGCGCAAGGCGTCCGGCGAGAACCCGCCAAACACCACCGAATGCACGGCGCCAATGCGTGTGCAGGCGAGCATTGCGTAGGCGGCTTCCGGGATCATCGGCATGTAGATGCACACCCGGTCGCCTTTCTTCACGCCACGACTTTTCAGCACATTGGCCAAGCGGCTGACGTTTTGGTGGAGTTGGCGGTAGGTGATTTTGGAAGACGTTGCAGGATCGTCGCCTTCCCAGATGAACGCTGGCTGGTCAGCGCGTTGCGCCAGGTGACGGTCGATGCAGTTGTAGCTGACGTTCAGTTGGCCGCCGGCAAACCATTGGGCTGCGCCGGTGTTGATGTCCGAGTGTTGAACGGTATGCCACGGGGTCATCCAGTGGAGAAAGCGCTTGGCCTGTTCGGCCCAGAAGATCTCGGGTTGCTCGATCGATTGGCGATAGAGGCGTTGGTAGTCTTCTTGATTAAGCTGCGCCGCCCGGCGCACGGCATCGGCGGTGGGGAATGTGCTGATATCGAACATGAGCGGTCCTTATTCTTGTTTTCGGGACAAGTCATAAAGATGCACGCACTGAGGGGAGGGTTCAAGGCCAACGTCCAAACGGACGTTGGCCTCGCGATACCTGGATCAGCCGCGGTGACGACCGCGGAAGTAGTTGATCAGGCCCTGGGTCGAAGCATCCTCGGCCGAGGTTTCTTCGGCGCCGGTCAGACGGTTGTACACGCCTTTGCCCAGCTCTTTGCCCAGCTCCACGCCCCATTGGTCGAAGGCGTTGATGCCCCAGATCACGCTCTGCACGAACACTTTGTGTTCATACATGGCCACCAGTGCGCCGAGGCGACGCGGGCTGATGCGTTCGACCACGAGGGTGTTGCTCGGGCGGTTGCCCGGGATCACCTTGTGCGGGGCCAGCTTCTGCACTTCATCTTCCGCAATGCCCTTCTCGCGCAGTTCGGCTTCGGCTTCACTGCGTGTCTTGCCGAGCATCAGTGCCTGGCTTTGCGACAGGCAGTTGGCGAACAGCCACTGGTGGTGGTCGGACACTGGGTTGAAGCTGACGATTGGCACGATAAAGTCGGCCGGAATCAGTTGGGTCCCTTGGTGCAGCAACTGGTGGTAAGCGTGCTGACCGTTGCAACCGACGCCGCCCCAGATAACCGGGCCGGTGTCGGTGGACACTGGTGTGCCGTCCTGGCGCACGCTCTTGCCGTTGGATTCCATGTCCAGCTGTTGCAAGTGCTTGGTGATGTTACGCAGGTAGTGGTCGTACGGCAGGATCGCGTGGCTCTGCGCACCCCAGAAGTTGCCGTACCACACGCCCAGCAGACCCAGCAGCACCGGCATGTTGGCTTCGAATGGAGCATTCTGGAAATGCTGGTCCATGGTGTAGGCACCAGACAGCAGTTCCTTGAAGTTGGACATGCCGATGGCCAGGGCAATTGGCAAGCCAATGGCGGACCACAGCGAGTAACGGCCACCGACCCAGTCCCACATCGGGAAAATGTTTTCTTCGCGGATACCGAAAGCGACCGCCGCCGCGTTGTTGCTCGATACGGCGATGAAGTGGCGGTACAGCTCGGCTTCGGAACCGCCCTGGGCCAGGTACCAGGCGCGTGCCGCCTGGGCGTTTTTCAGGGTTTCCAGGGTGTTGAAGGACTTCGACGAGACGATAAACAGCGTGGTCTCGGCGCGCAGCTTCTGGGTCAGTTCGTGGAACTCACTGCCGTCGATGTTTGCCAGGTAATGGCAACGCACGCCTTTGTGGGCGTAGGACAGCAGCGCCTCGGAGACCAGCTCCGGGCCCAGGAACGAGCCACCGATACCGATGTTCACCACGTCAGTGATCGGCTTTTCGGTGTAGCCACGCCACAGGCCATCGTGGATACGGCCGACGAGGTCGGTGATCTGGTTCAGCACCTTGTGCACATCCGGCATGATGTTCACGCCATTGACCGACAGCTTGTCGCCGACTGGGCGGCGCAGGGCGGTGTGCAGGGCCGGGCGGCCTTCGGAGGAGTTAACCGGTTCGCCGGCATACAGCGCTTCGATCGCGCCTTTAAGGTCGACTTCCTTAGCCAGGGCCACCAGCAGGTCACGGGTTTCGCTGGTGATCAGGTTTTTCGAGTAATCGAGGAACAGCCCGCAGCTGCTCAAGGTGAATTGGGAAAAGCGCTGGGGATCGGCATCAAACGCTTCGCGCATGCTGAAATCCTGCATGGCGAGGCGGTGTTGGTTGAGCGCTTGCCAAGCGGGCAGAGCGGTAACGTCATGAGGAGTGCGGTAGTACGCCATCGCTGCGGGTTTCCTTTTTATTACGGGGACTTGCCTTTAGGACACTTCTAAATCCGGAACGTCCAGTCTTTCATCAGGCGTTGAGCTCCGGTCAGCGCCAACTATGGCGCAGGGCGATTACATTAAACCTAGCGTGTCGATATGTCTTGGCTTTGTCTGCGCTGTAGCCGGTACTTTTTTATACCGGCACAGCAGGGAGGGCAACTGTTTAGCGGTTTTTCAGGGGGAAAGGCCGGGTTGGTCAGGCCAGATTCAAGTGCAAGTTATCGATCAGGCGCGTAGCGCCCAAATACGCGGCTACCAGGATCACGACATCACGGTCTTCAGGCGTGGCCGCACGCAGGTGCACGCCTTGGCGCACTTCCAGGTAATCCATGCGCAAACCGGCCGCTTCGATGTGCTGGATCTGCTCGGCGCGCAGCTTGGCGAAATCGTGGTCACCGCCCTTGATGGCGGCAGCGATCTGGCTGAGGCTGCGGTACAGCACGGGCGCGATGGCGCGTTGTTCTTCGGTGAGGTAACCGTTGCGCGATGACAGCGCGAGGCCGTCGGCGGCACGTACGGTTGGCTCGCCGATGATCTGGATCGGCATGTTCAGGTCATGGACCATGGCGCGAATAACCGCCAGTTGCTGGTAATCCTTCTGGCCAAACACGGCCATGTCCGGCTGGACCATGTTGAACAGTTTGCTGACCACCGTGGCCACACCTTCGAAATGCCCTGGGCGACTGGCGCCGCAGAGGCCTTCGGACAGCTGCGGGACACTCACGCGGGTCTGGCCGGTCATGCCGCCGGGGTACATTTCTTCGACGGTCGGCGCGAACAGCAGGTTGCAACCGGCTTGCAGCAGCTTTTCCTGGTCGGCAGCCAGTGTGCGCGGGTATTTGTCCAGGTCTTCGCCGGCACCGAACTGCAGCGGGTTGACGAAAATGCTCGCCACCACGAAGTCCGATTGCTGCGCGGCCTTGGTCACCAGAGTGGCGTGGCCGCTGTGCAGGTTGCCCATGGTGGGCACAAAGCCAATGCGCTTGCCGGCACTGCGCGCGTGAGCGACGGCGGCGCGCAGCTCTCGTACTGTTTTAACGGTGTTCATGCAGAGAATCCGTGTTCGACGCCTGGGAAAGAAACGGCTTTGACTTCGTCCACGTAAGCGCTCAGTGCTGCCTGGATGCTGTCCTGGCCGGCCATGAAGTTTTTCACGAACTTCGGCGCACGGCCGGTCAACGACAGGCCGAGCATGTCGTGCATCACCAGCACCTGGCCGTCGGTGGCGGAACCTGCGCCAATGCCGATCACCGGCACTTTGACGGCCTGGGTGATTTCCGCCGCCAGTTCGCTCGGCACGCACTCCAGCAGAATCATCGCCGCACCTGCTTGTTCCAGGGCGATGGCGTCCGCACGCATCTGGCGCGCCTGGGCCTCATTGCGACCTTGTACTTTATAGCCGCCAAGCAGGTTGACCGACTGCGGGGTCAGGCCCATGTGCACACACACGGGTACGCCGCGCTCAGCCAGCAGTCGGATCGACTCGGCGAGCCATACGGCGCCTTCCACTTTGATCATGTGCGCACCGGCTTGCATCAGTTTGCCGGCGTTTTGAAAGGTCTGCTCGACCGTGGCGTAACTCATGAACGGCAGGTCGGCGATGATGAAGGCGCCGTCGTTACCGCGTTTCACGCTGGCGGTGTGGTAGGCGAGTTCATCGGTGGTGACGGGCAGGGTGCTGTCATTCCCTTGAAGAACCATGCCCAGGGAGTCACCCACCAGTAGCACCTCGACGCCGGCCTGGCAGCAGGCCTGGGCGAAGGTGGCGTCGTAGCAGGTCAGCATGGTGATTTTTTCACCTTTGAGCTTCAGGCTCTGCAAGGTGGTCAGGGTAATGTCTGGCATGAAAAGGGTCCTCGTTCAGGCGCTTGGAAACAGCGAGTAACGCGCGTGAGTCTTCGTTTATACAGGCGCACTGTCTTGAGAGCAGTGCTTATAAGGCCTGGATTGCGCCCTTTAGCGCCGGGTTGGCGGCAGCGGGACGCCTATAGTCGTGATGAGGACACGGGAAGTCAATTGGATGTGTTACCGCATTGTTACGAGTGCGGTGTTACCGCTGTTACTGACGCGATTCAGCAGGTTGAACGCCGCTTGGCGTCACGCCGGCGATCAAGTGTGGGCGCTGGCTTGCCGGCGCTGCAGACGACTCGGCACATCCGCCACACCGCGTTGATGCGATCGCAGGCAAGCCAGCTGCTCCCACAGGGATCGCATCAAGCAGTCGGGAGGCGTTCCAGGCCGACGAACGGGCAGGCTGCCAGCAGTTCGCAGAGCGTTTGGCCGTTTGGCAGTTGCAGGTGGGTGGGGGCCAGTTCGGCCAGCGGGTACAACACGAACGCCCGCAGGTGCATCTGGTAATGGGGGACCTTGAGGCGCGGTTCATCGATCAGGCGATCGCCGAACAACAGGATATCCAGATCCAGGGTGCGTGGGCCCCAGCGTTCAAGGCGCTCGCGGCCCTGGTCGTTTTCGATGGCTTGCAACGCATCGAGCATCTCCAAGGGCGCGAGGCAGCTGTCCAGGGCGGCGACCGCATTGGTGTAGCGCGGTTGGCCCGGGAGCAGAGAGTCACTTTGATAAAACGCCGATACGCCGGCGACGCTGGTGCCTGGCAATAACGCTAACGCCTCTACGGCGCTGCGCAATTGTTGGTCCGGGGCCGCGAGATTGCTGCCCATGCCGATGTAGATACGGTCCACGTTTATTCGCCTGTGGCGCCCGATGCATCGACGGTGCTGCGTTTGCGCTTGCCACCACTGCGGCGACGCTTCTTCGGGCCTTCGCCGGCGCCATCGCCTTTGCTGCCGAGGTCACGAATCATGTCGCGACGCTGGCTGTCATTGGCATCCTGGTAGTCAGTCCACCATTCGCCCAGGCCGTCGGTCTGCTCCCCCGCGCTTTCGCGCAGCAACAGGAAGTCGTAGCCGGCGCGGAACCGCGGATTGTCCAGCAGCAGATCGGCGCGTTTGCCGCTGCGGCGCGGCAGGCGTTCCTGCATGTCCCAGATCTCGCGGATCGGCATGGTGAAGCGTTTTGGAATCGCGATGCGCTGGCACTGCTCGGCAATCAGTTCGTGCGCGGCTTCCTGCATGGCCGGGATCGGCGGCATGCCACGGTCTTGCAGGCGCAGGACGCGTTTGGGCAGGGCCGGCCATAACAAGGCGGCAAACAGGAACGCCGGGGTCACCGGTTTGTTCTGCTTGATGCGCAGGTCGGTGTTGATCAACGCCTCGCTGATCAGGGTGTGGGTGTACGTCGGGTTGTATTCCAGAGCCTCGGCGCTCGCCGGGAACAACGGATCGAACAACTGCAGGTCGACGAGCATTTCAAACGTGTCGGCGGCATAGCCCGACAGGAACAGCTTGAGCACTTCTTCAAACAGACGTGCCGACGGAATCTCACGCAACATCGGCGCCAGCTCGCGAATCGGCGCGGCGGTGTGTTTTTCGATGCCGAAGTTCAGCTTGGCGGCAAACCGTACGGCGCGCAGCATGCGTACCGGGTCTTCCTGGTAGCGCTGCGTCGGGTCGCCGATCAAGCGGATCAGGTTGTTGCGAATGTCGTGTACGCCATTGGCGTAATCCAGAATGCGCTCGCTGACCGGGTCGTAATACAGCGCATTGATGGTGAAGTCGCGGCGTTGCGCATCTTCTTCCAGGGTGCCGTACACGTTGTCGCGCAGGATGCGTCCGCTTTCGTTGCGGGAAGATTGGTTAGTGTCTTCCTCTTCATCGTTTTGCGGATGGCCTGCGCGGAAGGTCGCGACCTCGATGATTTCGCGACCAAAGTGGATGTGCACCAATTTGAAGCGGCGGCCGATGATTCGCGCGTTGCGGAATTCGGCACGCACTTGCTCCGGCGTGGCGCTGGTGGCGACGTCGAAATCCTTGGGCGTTATGTTGAGCAACATGTCGCGCACGCACCCGCCCACCAGGTAAGCCTGGTAGCCGGCGTTCTGCAAACGTTCGACGATGTTCACCGCATAACGGCTGAATTGAGCGCGCTGCAATGAATGCTGATTGCTGTTAAGCACTTCAGGCGTGCTGCGAATGTGTTGCGTACGACGCAAGGGGGAACGGAATGACTGGAACAACTTCTTCAGCATGGGATGCACTGTTTGAAGGAATGTTCGGCCATAACGAAGAATGACCGCATGATGGGCCGGGATTCTAGCATTTAGTCGAGGGATGGTGTAGGAACAAGCTGCAAGGCTTGCGCCAGAAGCTTAAAAGAAGGGTTGGCGGGTGCCAAATCGCAGAAACTACAAGGGGAGCCGAAGCTCCCCCAGAAGTAGTTGCGTGCTCTTTTTTTATTATTGATTGCGGGCTTCTTGTTTTTGTTGATCGCCCTCGCCATGAATTTTTACCTTCATGACACTCCCAATCGGGAGTCAAGAGCAAACGGATTGCTTTGGTCGCTGTGTTGCTGATCTATGATCCAACCAGTTCAGGCTCTGCCTTAGGGCAGTTTTTGTTGTTCTCGGCCTGGTTGCGGGGCAAGCCCCAAATGCAACGCCTCTCCAAAAGAATCAGTTAGCTGCGCCTCCGCCGTGTTGTTTTTATTATGCGTGAGTCGATTCGTCTTATTTTTATTGTCTTGTACAAAGCTTGTTATTGTTTTTGTACTAAGCATATAGCAGGGTGCGTGCCAACTTTTGTGCCGCCCAGCAAAACCGGGGGGTTGAGGTGGTTTTGGCTTTTTGAAGGGCGAAAAAAAGCCGGGGCTTCGTTACCGTAAGCCCCGGCTTTTGTTACGTGAAAATTCAGCGGTAACAGTTTTTTCACATCTGAGGGTGTTACCTGTGAGGGCGCACCCTCAACTTTCGCTGGCAACCCCGGTCTTGCGCCGTGGAATGCCCAGGCGCTGGCGCCGTTCCCACAGGCACTTGCGGCTTACGCCCAGCTTGCGCGCCAGTTCGGTCTCGGTCATGTGGTCCTGATGCTCAAGGACGAAGTGCTGGAAGTAGTCTTCCAGTGACAAATCTTCAGTCGGCTCATGGCTGGTATTGCTGGCGCCGCCCTGTTGCGGGGCCAGGCCGATGAAATCGTCGTCCTCCAGGTCACTGAGCTCGATATCGATGCCCAGCAGCTCGGCGGAAATCTCCGGGCTCTCCGACAGAATCACTGCGCGCTCGACCGCATTCTCCAGCTCGCGCACGTTACCTGGCCACGAGTAGTGCCGAATCGCCTGCTCGGCGTCCGGGGCAAACTTGAGGTCGGTACGGTTGATGCGCGCGCTCTGGCGCAGCAGGAAGGCGCTGGCGATCTCGTTGACGTCGGCGCCACGCTCGCGCAGGGCCGGCAGCTTAAGTGCGATCACGTGCAGGCGGTAATACAAGTCTTCACGGAACTGGCCGATCTTGGCCAGGCTCTTCAGGTCCCGGTGGGTCGCAGCGATCAGGCGAACATCGACCTTCTGCGATTGCACCGAACCTACGCGGCGAATTTCGCCTTCCTGTAGCACGCGCAGCAAACGTGCCTGTGCTTCCAAAGGCAGTTCGCCGATTTCGTCCAGGAACAAGGTGCCGCCGTCCGCCGCTTCCACCAAACCTGCGCGCCCGGCGCTGGCGCCGGTAAACGCGCCTTTCTCGTGGCCGAACAGTTCGGACTCGATCAGGGATTCAGGGATCGCCGCGCAGTTCACCGAGATCATCGGCGCCTTGGCGCGCTTGGACAGGTTGTGCAGGGCGCGGGCGACCAGTTCTTTACCGGTGCCCGATTCGCCCTGAATCAATACATTGGAGTCGGTTGGCGCGACCTTGCGGATCTTGCTGTACAGATCCTGCATCGGAGGGCAGGAACCGATGATGCCGATTTCGCCGTTGCTGTTGTCGACGCCTGGCTTGTCCGCGCCGTTGGCGCCTTTGCCGGCGGGGCGCTGTTCGGCCGGTGCACTGCTGGCCGACTGGCGGTCGCGCAGGATGCGGGCCACGGCCTGGAGCATTTCGTCGTGGTCGAACGGCTTGGCGATGTAGTCCACCGCACCCATCTTCATCGAGTCCACTGCCGAACGCAGGCTGGCGTAGCTGGTCATGATCAGCACGGGCGTGCCCTGGCCAAGCTTGATCAGCTCGGTCCCCGGCGCGCCCGGCAGACGCAGGTCGCTGACAATCAGGTCGAACGTGGGAATGCTGAATCGCTCTTGGGCTTCCTGCACCGAGCCGGCTTCGCTGACCTGGTACTGATTACGTTCAAGCAGGCGACGCAAGGCAGAGCGGATAATTGTTTCGTCTTCGACGATCAAAATGTGCGGCATTGATTCAATTCTCTCGACGGTCTCAGTTCACAGCGGACGTCGCTTCGACATGACGCGGCAAGGTCACCCGAATACGGGTGCCGCGTTGGCTTTCTGTGTCAGCCGGGCTGTCGATGGTGATTTGTCCATAATGCTCTTCAACGATGGAATAGACCAGTGCAAGGCCCAGACCGGTACCTTCACCTGGGTCCTTGGTGGTGAAGAAAGGTTCGAACAATCGGTCCATGATGTTCTGTGGAATACCGCTGCCTTCATCCTCCACGATCAGATCGACCGTGTGCTCGAACGCTTCGCTCTTGACGCGTACCGCGCTGTGCGGCGGGGAGGCGTCACGGGCGTTGGAAAGCAGGTTGATCAGCACCTGCGCCAAGCGTTGGGAGTCGCCGTCGACCCAGTGGTCCGGGTCGCACAGGTTGAAGAACTGTACTTCGAAATTGCGCCGGTTCAAGGCCAGCAGCCCAATGGCATCCTGCGCCACTTCGGCCAGGCACACCGCTTCGTCCAGATTCTGATGAGCGCCCGCGTGAGCAAAGCTCATCAGCGATTGCACGATGCGCGAAACGCGCTTGGTCTGCTCAAGGATCTGCCCGCTGATTTCAGTGATTTCACCGTCCTCTTCGCGCTCTTCCCGCAGGTTTTGCGCCAGGCAGGCAATACCGGTAATCGGATTGCCAATCTCGTGGGCGACACCCGCTGCCAGGCGGCCAATGCTTGCCAGGCGTTCGGAATGCACCAGTTTGTCTTCCAGCATCTGGGTTTCGGTCAGGTCTTCCACCAGCAGCACCAGGCCACTGTTGCCGGGCGCCAGTGGTTCATCAATGGCGGCTTTGTGCAGGTTGAGCCAGCGGGTCTGGCCGTCGAGCGCCAGATGCTGCTTGTGCAAGTGCTCGTCGGGCAGGTTGATAAAACCTTGCAGCAATTCTTTCCACGGGTCGGCCAGCGTATTCAGGCGCGAACCCACCACGCGCTGAGCGGCGATGCCGGTCAGCTCTTCCATGGCTTTGTTCCACATCAGGATCTCTTGATCCTTGGCCAGGGAGCACACGCCCATCGGCAGTTCCTGAAGGGTTTGACGGTGATAGCGGCGCAGGGCATCAAGTTCGGCGGCGAGACCGGTGAGGCGTGAGTGGTAATCCTCCAGCCGGCTCTCGATGAAATGGATGTCTTCGGTGACGTAGTTTTCGCCGCCGGCCTTGTAGGGCAAGAACGTTTCGACCATGTCCTGAGACACGCTCGGCCCCATCAGGCCGGACAGGTTGGCTTCGATACGGTCACGCAGCCGGCGCAGCGCATACGGGCGACGCTCGTCGAACGGCAGGTACAGATCGCGCAGCGCCTGTTCGACTTCTTTCTGTGCGGCCTTGGCGCCCAGCGGCTTGGCCAGTTGGGTGGCGAACTCCTGGGGTGAGGCGGCATGCAGTTCGCGCCGCTGCGGGCGCCGCACGTTGTCCACCGCGCAAGCTTCGGCAGCGCTGGTTTCTTCCGGGCTGGCGTTAGTGAACAGCGAGATCAGGGTGAACATCAGCACGTTGGCTGCCAGGGAGGCAATGGCCGCCATGTGCCAACTGGTGTCGTCCAGCACGTAGATCATGTTCAACAGCGGAATGTAGAAACCCTGCAGATTGCCGACCAGCGGCAGCAGCATGGTGACAATCCACACCAGGATCCCGGCCAGCAGCCCGGCGATGAAGCCACGGCGATTAGCGGTCGGCCAGTAGAGCACCGACAACACACCGGGCAGGAACTGCAAGGTGGCGACAAACGCGACGATGCCGAGGTTGGCCAGGTCTTGTCCGGCCCCCAGCAACAGGTAGAAACCATAGCCGGCCATGATGATCGCAACGATCAGCGCGCGCCGCGTCCACTTCAGCCAGCGGTAGATATTGCCTTCAGCCGGCGGCTGGTAAAGCGGTAACACCAGGTGATTGAGCGCCATGCCCGAAAGCGCGAGGGTGGTGACGATGATCAAGCCGCTGGCCGCCGATAAACCGCCGACGTAAGCCAGCAATGCCAGGGATTTGCTGTTGGCGGCAATACCGACGCCGAGGGTGAAGTATTCAGGGTTGGTGGTCGCGCCCAGCTTGAGGCCAGCCCAGAGAATCAGTGGCACCGCCAGGCTCATCAGCAGCAGGAACAACGGCAGGCCCCAGCTGGCGCTGACCAGTGAGCGCGGGTTGAGGTTCTCGGTGAACGTCATGTGGTACATGTGCGGCATCACGATCGCCGAGGCGAAGAACACCAGCAACAGCGTGCGCCACGGGCCTTCCTGCAGCGGGGTGTGCAGGGCGGCGAGGGCGGTCTGGTTTTGCAGCAGCCACAGTTCCAGCTGTTGCGGGCCGTCGAATACGCCATACAGCGCATAGAGGCCGACCCCGCCGATGGCGATCAGCTTGATGACCGACTCAAACGCAATCGCAAACACCAGGCCTTCGTGTTTCTCGCGGGTGGCGATATGGCGTGAGCCAAAGAAAATCGTGAACAGCGTAATCAGCGCACAGAAGGCCAGGGCGACGCGATGCTGCACCGGCTCGCGGGTGAGGATGCTGATGGAGTCCGCCACGGCCTGGATCTGCAGGGCCAGTAGCGGCAGCACGCCGATCAGCATGAATATCGTGGTCAGTGCGCCAGCCCAGGTGCTGCGAAAGCGGAAGGCAAACAGGTCCGCAAGGGACGACAGCTGATAAGTACGGGTGATTTTCAGGATCGGGTACAGCAGCACCGGCGCCAGCAGGAATGCGCCGGACACCCCCAGGTAGCTGGAAAGAAAGCCGTAGCCGTACTGATAGGCAAGGCCCACCGTGCCATAAAACGCCCAGGCGCTGGCGTATACGCCCAGGGACAAGGTGTACGTCAACGGATGGCGAATGATCGCCCGCGGAATCATTCCGCGCTCACTGATCCAGGCGACGCCGAACAACGCAGCCAGGTAGGCGGCGCTGATCAGCAGCATCTGGGTGAGGCTAAAGCTCATCGGCATCTTTTTGGCTCTGCAGGATGAAGGTCACGACGATCAGGATCAGCCACAGTAGATAGGGGCGGTACCAGGCGCCCGTGGCGTCAATCCACCAATCCATGATGGCGGGGGAAAACAGGTAGATCCCGACGACCAGCAGCAGGACCAATCGATAGATGTACATGTTGGCCTCTGAGTAAAAAACTGCGGCGATGGTAACGGATGGCTGGGAAGCTGCAAGCGCCTTCAGCTCAATTGCGCTTCGGCCAGTGTGAGTGTGCGCGGGATCCGGTCGGCATCCCACTGCGCAATGCCCCAATCCAGCAGCTCCCGTGGGCTGGCGTGAAGCAGCTCGCTGCCGGGTTGTTGGCCGAGCGCGCGCAGGGCTCTCACTAGCAGAGGCGTAGCCTGGTCGGGTGTCAACGGTGGGGAGCGGTAGGATTTGCCCAGCTTGTGACCGTCCGGCTGGATGATCAGCGGCACGTGCAGGTAGCGCGGTTGGCGCAGCCCCAAGAGTTCTTGCAGGTAAAGCTGGCGCGGTGTGGAGTCCAGCAGGTCGGCGCCGCGGACAATATCGGTAACACCTTGCCAGGCGTCGTCGAGTACCACGGCCAATTGATAGGCATACAGGCCGTCGCGGCGACGGATGACGAAATCGCCGACATCGCGCCCCAAGTGCTGTCGGAATTCGCCCTGTACACGGTCGGTAAAGTGGTACTCCAACTCAGGCACACGCAAGCGAATAGCCGCGTCTTGCTGATCATGCCCCGCATTTCGGCACAGCCCCGGGTAGATCCCGTGGTAGGGCTCCAGCTGTTTGCGCGAGCAGGTGCAGGCGTACGCGAGGCCGTGGTTGAACATATCGTTCAGTACTTTGGCATAGGCCTCATGCCGCTCGCTTTGTCGGACCAGCTCACCATCCCACTCGAAGCCATAGCTTTCCAGAGCATGGAGAATCGCGGCCTGGGCGCCGGGCTCCTCACGGGGTGGGTCGAGGTCTTCCATGCGCATCAGCCAGCGGCCTTGATTGGCGCGGGCATCGAGGTAGGAGGCAAGGGCGGCAACCAGTGAGCCAAAATGCAAATGGCCGCTGGGCGTGGGGGCGAAACGCCCGATATAGGTAGAGGCTGTCATGGGCCGGATACTACTGGAAAAACGGTAAATTCCAGAAACAAAAATGGGGCGTTCGCACGCCCCATTCGTTCAGCCCGGCAGAGTTACTTGCCGACCTGTTTTTCCTTGATTTCAGCCAAGGTCTTGCAGTCTACGCACAGGTCCGCAGTCGGGCGGGCTTCCAGGCGACGAATACCAATCTCGACGCCGCAGGATTCACACCAGCCGTATTCTTCGTCCTTGATCAGTTGCAGCGTCTTGTCGATCTTCTTGATCAGCTTGCGCTCGCGATCACGGGCGCGCAGTTCGAGGGCGAACTCTTCTTCCTGGCTGGCACGGTCGGCCGGGTCCGGAAAGTTGGCTGCTTCGTCCTTCATATGGTCAACGGTGCGGTCAACCTCCTGCATCAAGTCCTGTTTCCACTTGTTGAGGATTTTGGTGAAGTGCTCGCGCATGGGCTCGCCCATGTACTCCTCACCTTTCTTTTCGACGTAAGGTTCGAAGCCATTGAGGCCTTGAGTCTGCTGTTGCTTTGCTTGGGTGGACATGAATAGACCGCCTCTCACTCTTCTAATCCATTGCGCAGGATTGCAACGTCACCGACACCTGCCGGCCCTGCGGCTGCAAGCGGGCGAACTTACCAGATAGATTCAGGGTGCGCCACTCCCGGTTGTCGAGGCCCATCGCCACGGGGTTGCAAACTGCTACAGCCCGCCATGGCGGGGTATGCATGGCCTCGAATGTTGATTTTAGTCGTTTTGCGCGCGCCTGCCCGGCCGCACAAGTGGCCGAGCAGGCAATAGAGCATGTTTTACGTCGCGGGTTCGGTAGAATCCGAACTTTGTCCTCACCGTCTAAGGAAGGCTAATGGCTCAGCCCTACAGTGCGCGCAGTCGCGCCATCGAACCTTTTCATGTCATGGCGTTGCTGGCGCGAGCCAACGAGCTGCAGGCAGCCGGTCATGATGTCATCCACCTGGAAATCGGCGAGCCGGATTTCACCACGGCCGAACCGATCATCCAGGCCGGCCAGGCCGCACTGGCCAGCGGCAAGACGCGCTACACCGCGGCACGTGGGGTGCCGGAGTTGCGCGAGGCCATCAGCGGTTTTTACCAGCAGCGCTACGGGCTGAGCGTCGATCCTGAGCGCATTCTGATTACCCCCGGCGGCTCCGGCGCCCTATTGCTGGCAAGCAGCCTGCTGGTGGACCCAGGCAAGCACTGGCTGCTGGCGGACCCGGGTTACCCGTGCAACCGGCACTTTTTGCGGCTGGTGGAAGGCGCGGCGCAACTGGTGCCGGTAGGCCCCGAAGTGCGCTACCAATTGACCGCCGATCTGGTTGCCAGGCATTGGGACCAGGACAGCGTTGGTGCATTGGTCGCCTCCCCTGCAAACCCCACCGGCACCGTCCTCACCCGTGATGAGTTGGCCGGGTTGTCGAGTGCCATCAAGGCGCGTAACGGCCACTTGGTGGTGGATGAGATTTATCACGGCCTTACCTACGGCATTGATGCTGCCAGCGTGCTGGAAGTCGATGACGAGGCCTTCGTCTTGAATAGTTTTTCGAAGTATTTCGGCATGACCGGCTGGCGCCTGGGCTGGCTGGTGGCGCCGCCGGATGCGGTGAGCGAATTGGAGAAGCTCGCACAAAACCTCTACATCAGTGCACCAAGCATGGCCCAGTACGCGGCGTTGGCCTGTTTTGCCCCGCAGACCCTGAGCATTCTGGAAGAGCGCCGCGCCGAGTTCGGTCGCCGGCGTGACTTCCTGTTACCCGCCTTGCGCGAGCTGGGGTTCGGCATCGCCGTGGAACCGGAAGGTGCGTTCTACTTGTATGCCGATATCAGCGCGTTTGGCGGCGATGCCTTCGCGTTCTGCCGTCATTTCCTCGAAACCGAACATGTGGCTTTTACCCCAGGGCTGGACTTCGGTCGCTATAAAGCCGGTCACCATGTGCGTTTCGCCTACACGCAAAACCTTGATCGCCTACAAGAAGCGGTGGACCGGATTGCGCGTGGCCTGCGGAGTTGGCAAGGCTGATGCGCTTTCATCCTCCCCTCGAAGAAGGGCGGCTGATTCGCCGCTACAAGCGCTTTCTCACGGATATCGAAACGGTTACCGGCGAGTTGTTGACTATTCACTGCCCGAACACCGGTTCGATGCTCAATTGCATGGTGGAGGGTGGCCAGGTCTGGTTCAGTCGTTCCGACGACCCCAAGCGCAAGTTGCCGGGCACCTGGGAAATTGCCGAAACGCCGCAGGGCCGACTGGCGTGCGTCAATACGGCGCGCGCGAATCAGTTGGTTGAGGAGGCATTGCGCGCCGCAGTTATCACTGAACTCAATGGCTTTACCGCGCTGAAACGTGAAGTGCCTTACGGCCAGGAAAAAAGCCGCATCGACTTTCGCCTGGAATACCCGCAGGGCGAGGCGTACGTGGAAGTTAAAAGTGTAACCCTGGGTTTCGATGGCTCGGCAGTGGCGGCCTTCCCCGATGCGGTGACACAGCGAGGCGCCAAGCACTTGCGTGAGCTGGCGCACCTGGCCCGCGACGGCGTGCGGGCGGTGCAGCTGTATTGCGTCAACCTGTCGGGTATCGAGGCCGTGCGCCCGGCCGTGGAAATTGATGCTGGTTACGCTGCTGCGTTGCGTGAGGCCAAGGCGGCCGGCGTGGAGGTGCTGGCTTATGGTGTGCAGGTCACGCCTGAGGAAATTTACGTCGACCGCCGTTTGGAAGTGCTGATCGGCGACTAGAGTTCAACCCACAGGCCTTGCGCGTCTTCGCGGCCATGCAAGGCTTTGAGGCTTTGGCCTGCACACGGCCCGGCAATGCATTCGCCGTTTTCGATCAGGAACAGTGCGCCATGGGTTGCGCACTGAATCAGGCTGGCACTGGCGTCGAGGAAGTGATCAGGTTGCCATTCCAGCGGGATGCCGCGATGGGGGCAACGGTTGAGATAGAAGTAGGCAACGCCGTCCCGGCGCACGGCCAACAGCTTGCAACCGTCGATCTCGAAACCGAGGCTGGCGTTGGGAGCGAGCGTGTCGGAGGAGCAGAGAAACTTCATTTCAATCCTTAAGTGCCTTGACGTGCAAATGCAAACAATTATCAAATGCCGGCTTCGCCCGTTAGCTGGTTGGGCGCTCAGTACGATGCCAGACGGGTCTAATCTGTCACATCGGTGAGTGCTTGAGTGGCCCTGCCCTTGGAAGGAAACCCTGATATGCGCCTGAGTACCAGCGCTATTGCGCTCGTTGCCTCACTGCTGGTCAATCCCGGGGCGCAAGCCTCTGAACTGCCACAACGCTGGGTCAGTGCCGGTGGGGCGCTATCGGAATGGGTGACGGCCCTGGGCGGTGAGTCGAAGTTGGTAGGCGTCGATACCACCAGTCAGCATCCTGATTCGCTCACGAAGTTGCCCAGTATTGGCTACCAACGGCAGTTGTCGGCTGAAGGTATTTTAAGCCTGCGCCCGCAGGTTCTGGTCGGCACTGAAGAGATGGGCCCGCCGCCGGTGCTGGCGCAGATTCGGGGGGCGGGTGTGCAGGTCGAGATGTTCTCGGCGCAGCCCGATTTACCGACGTTGCAGGGGAACCTTCAGCATTTGGGCAAGTTGCTGGGCAGTGAGGCCAGGGCCAACGAATTGTTTACCGGCTATGAGCAGGCGCTTGAGCAGCAAAAAGCCTGGGTTGCCAAGGCCCAAACCACCCAAAAGGCACCGGGCGTGCTGTTGTTGCTCGGTCACGCGGGTGGCAAACCGCTGATTGCCGGTAAAGACACGGCTGCCGACTGGATGTTGCAGCTGGCAGGCGGCAAAAACCTGGCGACCCATACGGGTTACAAACCCTTTTCGGTGGAGTCGTTGGCGGGGTTGAGCCCCGATGTGCTGGTGTTTGCTGACCGCGCCTTAACCGGTGACGCCGCGAGGGCCGCCTTGTTCAAGGAGAACCCGATTTTGGCTTCCACGCCGGCGGCCAAGAATAGTCGGGTGTTTGAGTTGGACCCAACCCTGCTGGTGGGAGGGCTCGGGCCACGCTTGCCGCAAAGCCTGGTGACGCTGTCTGCCGGGTTTTATCCGTCCCAGGCTAAACCTGCCCCATGACGACGTTGGTTAAACCGAAAACGCTCTTTATTGGGCTGGCGCTGTTATGTCTGTTGGCAACCTGGCTTTCATTGGCGTTGGGGCCTGTCAGCCTGCCTTTGCTGGATACGCTGAAGGCTGCGTTGCGCATGCTGGGGGCGCCGATTGAAGCTCACGGCCTGGAGCAGGCAGAGCTGATTTTAGGGCAGATCCGTTTGCCGCGTACCTTATTGGGGCTGGCCGTGGGCGGTGTCCTGGCATTGTCGGGCGTGGCAATGCAGGGGTTGTTTCGCAACCCGCTGGCCGATCCGGGGTTGGTCGGTGTTTCCAGTGGTGCGGCGTTGGGCGCGGCGATTGCGATCGTCGGCGGCTCGTTTTTTGGCGGTCTGCCGGATGCGTTTGGCCCGTATCTACTGTCGTTGTGCGCATTTCTCGGCGGTTTGGGCGTCACCGCACTGGTTTACCGGCTCGGCCGACGCAACGGCCAGACCAACGTTGCGACGATGCTGCTCGCCGGTATCGCGCTCACGGCCCTCGCCAGCTCGGCGGTGGGGTTGTTTACCTATTTGGCGGATGACGCCACGTTGCGCACGCTGACCTTCTGGAACCTGGGCAGCCTCAATGGCGCAAGCTATGCGCGGTTGTGGCCGCTGTTGCTGGTGAGTGCCGGTGTTGCGTTGTGGTTGCCGCGCCGGGCGAAAGCGTTGAATGCATTGTTACTGGGGGAGTCGGAGGCCAATCACCTTGGGATTGACGTGGAGCAGCTCAAGCGTGAACTGGTGTTCTGTACGGCTTTGGGGGTGGGCGCGGCGGTAGCGGCGGCGGGAATGATCGGGTTTGTCGGGCTGGTAGTGCCGCATCTTGTGCGGCTGTTGGCGGGGCCTGATCATCGGGTGCTGTTGCCGGCCTCAGTGCTGGCCGGGGCGAGCTTGTTGCTGTTTGCCGATCTGGTAGCGCGCTTGGCCCTGGCGCCGGCTGAATTGCCGATCGGCATCGTGACGGCGTTTATTGGTGCACCGTTTTTTCTGTATTTGTTGCTGCGAGGGCGTGCCTGATGCTGCGAGTCGAAGCGTTGCAGGTCAGGCGTGGTCGCAAAACCGTGCTGTCGGACGTCACCCTGGACGTGTTACCGGGCGAGGTGCTCGGGGTGCTGGGCCCGAATGGCGCGGGCAAAAGCACGTTGCTCGGTGCGCTGTGCGGCGAGCTTCAGCCGGATCAGGGCCACGTATGGCTGGATCAGCAAGCCTTGCAGGACTGGAGCGGGCCACAGCGTGCCCAGCGTCTGGCAGTGTTGCCGCAGTCATCCACCCTGGATTTCGCTTTTCGTGTCGAAGAGGTTGTAGGCATGGGCCGCTTGCCCCATCAGACCGGGCGGGTGCGAGATGAAGAAATTATTACCGCGGCGCTGCAGGCGGCGGATATCGAGCACTTGAGCGGTCGCAGTTACCTGGCCCTTTCGGGCGGTGAGCGCCAACGTGTACACCTGGCGCGGGTTTTGGCGCAATTGTGGCCGGGGGAAGCGGGGCAGACGTTACTGCTGGATGAGCCGACATCGATGCTCGATCCCTTGCACCAACACACGACCTTGCAGGCAATTCGTACATTTGCCGACCGGGGCGCGGCAGTGTTGGTGATCCTCCATGACCTCAATCTGGCGGCGCGTTACTGTGATCGCATTCTGTTGCTGGAAGGCGGGCGTCCACATGCGCTGGACACGCCGGCACAGGTGATGCGGCCTGAGCCGCTCAAGGCGGTATTTGGCCTGGACGTATTGGTGCAGCCACACCCCGAGCGCGGGCATCCACTGATTATTGCGCGCTGAAATCAGTTTTTCGTAGGCAAAAAAAGACCCGGCAAGAGCCGGGTCAAATAACCGTGATTAGCCTGATGAGGAGATAATCTGAGAGTCCGAACCAATGGTCTTTCAGTTATCGGCTGATCTCGCGACCAGTTGTGATAATCATAACGATTCTCATTTGAGAGTCAACA
>PJQF01000209.1_pt1 | contig 28138 bp, 25 predicted proteins | sample 1503741 | NCBI WGS metagenome assembly PJQF01 (sample SAMN07775949, study PRJNA414020) | Biofilm metagenome, whole genome shotgun sequencing project. | isolation source: biomolecule (vanillin) treated reverse osmosis membrane biofilm | place: India: Nagpur | collected 2017-03-21 | reverse complement strand
CAACGTTACCGACGCCGGCCTTCTGCAGCCCGCCCATGGCGCCCATGACGGAGCCGTAGTCGACCGACTTGTCGCCGCGAATGAAGACCTGGGTGTGCTTGCCGCCTTCGTTGCCGGAGCGAATGATCTTGGTCACAGCATCAGTCATCGCCGGCAGGGTCAGAGCCTTGTCCTGCTGCTTCTGGGTGTCGACTTCACTGCCAAGGTTCCAGTAATAGGTCTTGTCAGCCTTGATCGAGATGGTCAAGACCTGGGTATTGTTGTCCTGAGGCAAGGCTTCGCTGGAAACCTTGGGCAGATCAACCTTCACACCCTGGTTGAGCATCGGCGCGGTCACCATGAAGATCACCAGCAGCACCAGCATCACGTCGATGTAAGGCACTACGTTCATCTCGGCGACCGGCTTGCGCTTGGTTCGAGCTCGAGTGATTAAAGCCATCGGGGAGTACCTGCTTATTCTTCGCTGGTGTGCACTTTACGGTGCAGGATCGCCTGGAATTCATCGGCGAAGGTGTAGTAACGGCCAATCAGGTTCTCGCCGCGCGCGGCAAAACGGTTGTAGGCGATAACAGCGGGGATAGCGGCGAACAGGCCGATCGCGGTAGCGATCAGAGCTTCGGCGATACCTGGGGCCACTGTGGCCAGGGTAGCTTGCTGGGCCTGGGCCAGGCCTCGGAAGGAGTTCATGATCCCCCACACGGTACCGAACAGGCCGATGTAAGGGCTGACGGAACCAACGGTGGCGAGAAACGGCAGGCTCTGCTCCAGCTTCTCTTCTTCACGGGAGATGGCGACGCGCATGGCACGAGCCACACCTTCCATCACTGCTTCCGGATCAACACCCGGCTGCTGACGCAGACGCGAGAATTCCTTGAAGCCGGCACGGAAGATTTGCTCCACACCCGAATCCGGGTCCGGGTTGCTGCCGGCCTGGCGGTAGAGCTTGGACAGGTCGATACCCGACCAGAAGCGCTCTTCAAAGCTCTCCAGGGCACGTCGACCGGCACGCAGCAGGTTGCTGCGCTGAAAAATCATGACCCAAGAGGTAACCGATGCGGCTACCAGGATCAGCATCACCAGTTGAACCACAACACTGGCATTGCTGACCAGGCTCCACATGGAGGAATGGTCGACGACGGTAGGTTCCACGCTAAATCTCCTGCTTTGATTGTTTACCCGCGCCGCTTACGCCGGCAAAGGCCGCACGTAGAGCTTCGGGAATGGCCCGGGGCTTCAAACTATTGGTGCGCACACACGCCACCAGGAACTGCCCCTCACAGAGCAGCGTTGCATCCGTTGCCCGCCTGACCTGCTGCTTGAAACGCAGGCTGGCACGGTTCAATTCGATTACTTCAGCGCTAACCAGAAGCTCGTCGTCCAGTCGCGCCGGCGCGTGGTAACGCGCCTCGCTGGAATGCACGACGAATAACAGGTCCTCCCCTGCCAGCTGGGATTGGGCAAAGCCCAGCTCCCGTAGCCGCTCGGTTCGAGCCCGCTCCATGAACTTGAGGTAATTGACGTAATAAACGATGCCGCCGGCATCGGTGTCCTCGTAATAAACGCGACAGCGATGTGCGAACGACTGATCCCCGTTTTGCGCGCGCATACTCTAGTGCTTACTCCTGAGGTTGCCAATCCGGCTGGGCAACTGTTTTTTCATTCTTTGAAACATTTGCAGTGACTGAATGACGACGCCAGACACTGGGACAGCACAAACATCGAATAAATCGACTCCCATGAAGCTTTTAATCGTCCACTGCATCGAGGAATTCGTCTACCACGGGCATCTCACCCAATCGTGACGGAATGTTTAACCCAAAGTGCAGATAAGCGTGACGCGTCACCACCCGCCCCCTTGGCGTACGCATGATGTAGCCCTGCTGGATCAGGTACGGCTCAAGAACATCCTCAATCGTATGCCGCTCTTCACTGATGGCCGCAGCCAGGCTGTCAACGCCCACCGGGCCGCCGTCGAATTTCTCGATCATGGTCAAGAGTAGACGTCGATCCTGGTGATCGAAACCATGCTCGTCCACGTCCAGCAAGTTCAGCGCCAGGTCAGCCACTGCCTTGGTGATATGCCCCTTGGCCCGCACTTCAGCAAAATCGCGCACACGACGCAGCAATCGGTTGGCGATCCGTGGCGTGCCGCGGGCACGACGCGCAATCTCAAACGCGCCTTCCGGGTCCAGGGGCAAGCCAAGTATGCTCGCCGAACGGCTGACGATGGTCGCCAGATCCGCCGTGCTATAGAACTCAAGACGTTGAACAATGCCGAAACGGTCTCGCAATGGGTTGGTGAGCATGCCCGCACGAGTCGTCGCCCCCACCAGGGTGAACGGTGGCAGGTCGAGCTTGATCGAGCGCGCCGCCGGACCTTCGCCGATCATGATGTCGAGCTGAAAGTCCTCCATCGCCGGGTACAGCACTTCCTCAACGATGGGCGACAACCGGTGAATCTCGTCGATAAACAGTACGTCGTGAGGTTCAAGGTTGGTGAGCAGCGCCGCAAGATCACCCGGACGCTCCAACACCGGGCCGGAGGTGGATTTGATCGACACCCCCATTTCCTGCGCAATGATATTGGCCAGGGTGGTTTTACCCAGCCCCGGTGGACCGAAAATCAATGTGTGATCCAGGGACTCACTGCGCCCGCGCGCGGCCTGGATAAACAACTCCATTTGCTCACGCACGGTGGGCTGGCCGATGTAGTCGGCCAGGCTCAGGGGGCGGATGGCCCGGTCCTGAACTTCTTCACGGTCGCGCGGGCCAGTGGCCGCAATCAGACGATCAGCTTCAATCACTTAAATCATTCCCTTCAGGGCTCGGCGGATCATGTCTTCGCTGCTCAGGTTCTTGTCTTTAATCGCCGACACCGCCTTGCTTGCCTCCTGCGGCTTATAGCCCAGAGAGATAAGCGCGCTGACCGCATCGCTTTCGGCGCTCGCTACTTGGCCCGCCGGCATATCCGGCTGGTTCGGCACCAGGGCGAACATGCTCGGCACAACCTCCCAGGCCTTGAAGCGGTCTTTGAGCTCGACCAACAGGCGCTCGGCGGTTTTCTTGCCCACACCCGGTACCTTGGTCAAAGCCGAGGTGTCCTGGGCCGAAACGGCACGCACCAACTCGTCCACTTCCAGGCTCGACATCAAGGCCAGCGCCAGTTTCGGCCCTACGCCATTGAGGCGAATCAGTTCGCGAAAAAAGTCTCGGTCACGCTTGCCGATGAAACCATAGAGTAGTTGCGCGTCTTCGCGCACCACCAAATGGGTGTGCAGCGTTATCGGCTCCCCTACCGACGGTAGGCGATAGAGTGTGGTCATGGGCACTTCGAGTTCATACCCCAACCCGTTTACATCCAGAATCAGATGCGGCGGCTGTTTCTCAGCCAGGGTGCCGCGCAAGCGTCCAATCACGGTTCAAATCCTTAAAGCGTGGGGGTCAGATCGAGGCCTGACCGCAAATTTCGATTGCGCTGATGCTATCAGAGACGCAGCCGCCCGCCACGACTGCGTGCTGTGCCCAACCCGTGGGGCAGAAGGCTGGAACGAGTGTGTGCATGGCAAATGGCAATAGCCAGGGCGTCAGAGGCATCAATCTGCGGTTTTGAGGTGAGCTTGAGCATGTGCATGACCATCATCTGAACCTGCTCTTTATTAGCGGCGCCGGTGCCGACCACGGCCTGCTTGACCTGAGTAGCAGTGTATTCCGCGATTTCCAGGCTCTCTTCGGCGCCGGCGACGATGGCAGCGCCACGGGCCTGGCCGAGCTTCAACGCCGAGTCAGCGTTTTTTGCCATGAACACCTTTTCGATGCCCATGGTCACCGGCCCGTAGGTCTGGATCACTTCGCGCACGCCGCGATAAACAATCTGCAGGCGCTCGGCTAACTCGCCCGCGCCGGTGCGGATGCAGCCCGAGGCGACATAGACGCAGCCGCGCGGGGTGTGTTGCACCACACCAAAGCCGGTGATGCGCGAACCGGGGTCGATACCTAGGATTAAAGTCATAACGCCTGCAGGTTGGATAAACACATTTTTTGATACACCGTAGTTCCAATGTGGGAGGGGGCTTGCTCCCGATAGCTGCGTGTCAGTCAGCTTATGTCTAACTGGACGACCGCCATCGGGAGCAAGCCCCCTCCCACATTTGGATCTACGTCATTCCTCAGACTAGCTGTTCGGCCACGGATTCCGGGATGTCGGCGTTGGAATACACGTTTTGCACATCATCCAGGTCTTCCAGCATATCCAGCAGCTTCAGCACCTTCTGCGCGCCATCCAAGTCCAACTCGGCGCTGGTGGTCGGCAGCATCACGATCTCGGCGTCGGAGCCTTTGAAGCCGGCCGCTTCCAGGGCGTTACGCACGGCGTAGAATCCGGCAAACGAGGTAAACACGTCGATGGAGCCATCTTCGTTGGTGACCACATCGTCGGCATCGGCCTCCATGGCGGCCTCCATCAGCGCATCCTCATCCACACCCGGCGCGAAGGATATCTGGCCCTTGCGCTCAAACAGGTAAGCCACCGAACCGTCGGTGCCGAGGTTGCCCCCGCATTTGCTGAACGCATGGCGCACAGCGGCGGCTGTGCGGTTGCGGTTATCGGTCATGCACTCGACCATCACCGCCACGCCGCCTGGGCCATAGCCTTCGTAGGTCAGCTCAACCATGTCGTCGGTATCGGCAGCGCCGGCACCACGGGCCACAGCGCGGTCGATAATGTCGCGGCTCATGTTGGCGCCGAGCGCTTTGTCCAGTGCCAGGCGCAGACGCGGGTTGGAGCCCGGATCACCACCGCCTTGACGGGCAGCGACGGTCAGCTCGCGAATCCACTTGGTGAAAATCTTGCCTTTCTTGGCATCCTGACGCTCTTTGCGGTGCTTGATGTTCGCCCACTTGGAATGGCCAGCCATAACACAACTCCGAAATTCTCTAGAAACCTTGATCAACCCCGCCCCAGGCGGGATACAGCTCTTTAACGCAAAGGCGCATCCGAAGATGCGCCTTTTTGACTGCGTAAAACCCTATAGCGCTTTCACGCAACAGCCTTACTCAGCCTTTGGCGTCTCGCGCAGACGGATGTGCAGTTCGCGCAGCGCCTTGGCATCCACCACACCCGGAGCCTGGGTCATGACGTCCGCAGCACTCTGGGTTTTCGGGAAGGCGATCACTTCACGGATCGACTGGGCACCGGTCATCAGCATCACCAGACGGTCGAGACCGAATGCCAGGCCACCGTGAGGCGGCGCGCCGTACTTCAGGGCGTCGAGAAGGAAGCCGAACTTCTCTTCCTGCTCCGCTTCGTTGATGCCCAACAGGCGGAATACCGCTTGTTGCATCTCTTTGCGATGGATACGGATCGAACCGCCACCCAGTTCGGTGCCGTTGAGCACCATGTCGTAGGCACGGGACAGTGCGCCAGCCGGGTTGGCTTCCAATTCCTCAGGCGAGCACTTCGGCGCGGTGAACGGATGGTGCAAGGCGCTGAAGCTGCCGTCGTCGTTCTCTTCGAACATTGGGAAGTCGACAACCCACATCGGTGCCCACTTGCAGGTCAGCAGGTCCAGGTCGTGGCCCAGCTTGATACGCAGCGCGCCCAAGGCTTCGCTGACGATCTTGGCTTTGTCTGCACCGAAGAACACGATGTCGCCGTCGACCGCGCCCACGCGATCAAGAATCGCGTTGAGGTTGTCCAGCGGAATGTTTTTCACGATCGGCGATTGCAGACCGTCAACACCGTTGGCGCGCTCGTTGACCTTGATGTACGCCAGGCCCTTGGCACCGTAGATGCCGACAAACTTGGTGTAGTCGTCGATCTGCTTGCGCGGCATGCTCGCGCCGCCAGGCACGCGCAGGGCCGCGATGCGGCATTTAGGGTCGTTGGCCGGGCCGCTGAAAACTTTGAAATCAACTTCTTTCAGTTGGTCGGCAACGTCCACCAGTTCCAACGGGTTACGCAGGTCTGGCTTGTCGGAGCCGTAGCGGCGCATGGCTTCTTCGAAGGTCATGTGCGGGAATTCGCCGAACTCCAGGTCCAGCACTTCCTTGAACAGGTTGCGGATCATCTGCTCGGTCAGGCCCATGATCTCTTTTTCATCGAGGAAACTGGTCTCGATGTCGATCTGGGTGAATTCCGGCTGGCGGTCGGCGCGCAGGTCTTCGTCGCGGAAGCACTTGGCGATCTGGTAGTAACGGTCGAAGCCGGCCACCATCAGCAGTTGCTTGAACAACTGCGGCGATTGCGGCAGAGCGAAGAACGAACCGGCGTGGGTACGGCTAGGCACCAGGTAGTCACGCGCGCCTTCCGGGGTGGCCCGGGTAAGGATCGGCGTTTCTACGTCAAGGAAGCCGTTTTCGTCGAGGAAGCGGCGGATGCTGGTGGTCATGCGCGAACGCAGACGCAGCTTCTCGGCCATTTCCGGACGACGCAAGTCGAGGAAGCGGTAGCGCAGGCGGGTTTCTTCGCCGACGTCGGAATATTCATTCAGTGGAAACGGCGGAGTTTCCGACTCGTTCAGCACTTCCAGCTCATAACCCAGCACTTCGATCGCACCGGACGCCATGTTCGCGTTCACGGCACCGGCCGGACGCAGGCGAACCTTGCCGGTGATCTTCACGACGTATTCGCTGCGCACACGGTCAGCGGCGGCGAAGCTCTCGGCGCGGTCCGGGTCAAATACCACTTGGGCCAGACCATCACGATCACGGATATCGAGGAAGATCACCCCGCCGTGGTCGCGGCGACGGTGAACCCATCCGCAAAGGGTAATTTCCTGACCTTCCAGGGTCTCGTTCAGTTGGCCGCAATAGTGGCTGCGCATCATGGTCGTGGTTTCACTTCTCGTAATTCGAAATTCGGTGGAGGCTTGCCTCGTCACCGCACAGTTAAGCAGGGGACGGATAATGCAGTAGCCTGCGCGTGGAGTTCAACTCAGTCTGTTTTGTCGCCGCCGGCCAGATTCTTCTTCGAGCCGGTCTTGAAATCGGTCTCGTACCAGCCGCTGCCGCTCAGGCGGAAGCCTGGCATGGACAACATCTTCTTGAGCTCGGGTGCCTGGCAGGCCGGGCAATCGACCAACGGCGCGGCGCTGATCTTCTGGATGGCTTCCAACTGATGTCCACAGGAAGCACATTGATAGTCGTACATGGGCATGGCGATGTCTCGGCGATCGATCGTTACTGTGCCGCGCCCGCTCTTGGAGTAGAGCAGAGGGAGAAAGCCCCGGCAGCAGCAAAGCGCGAGATTATATCTGGTAAATCGAGGCAGCGCAGCCGGCTTTCTGCCCGGAGCCTGGTCCACTTCGACGGCGGACCGGCCCCAAAGCCGACCGATCACTCAGGGTTTGGCGAGGCAACACGGCCTTTTAATAGATGAACCACGCACACAACCCTGACCAAGCCACTGAAGTTCTTCACACCTCCATACCGCAAGTGCACTTCCCGATCGACATAGGACAGCAGCGCACTGACAGAGCAGGCATTGATCCTGGCTATTTCCGTGAGGATGTTCCAATAGATCTGCTCAAGCCGCAGACAAGTGGAAAACCCATTGAGCCGTACCGATCGGGACATTGGCTTGGCCAGCCCCATATCGAATCCCTTGGCGAAGGGGTCGACGTTTATCTTATGAAAACCACCGGTTTCCATTACTCCAATATCCACTCCACGTGACATACACCTGACACTCCATTGCCAAACAGCAGCCCACGGGTCCTCCCATTGGGCAGTGACCCTATAAAACAGCAGGACGAGGCAGGCAGCCAGAAGACGGGACGTTGAAAGGCGTAGGACAACGCTAGGAAATGCATGGAAACAAGCAAGTGGCGCCGCGATGGCGCCACTCCGGGTCAACGACTACTGATTTTCGAGCAGAGAGCGCAGCATCCACGCGGTTTTCTCGTGAACCTGCATACGCTGAGTCAACAAGTCTGCAGTCGGCTCATCGCTGACTTTATCAAGCAGCGGGAAAATACCCCGCGCGGTCCGTGTGACAGCTTCCTGGCCCGCCACCAACTGCTTGATCATCTCTTCTGCGCTGGGTACGCCCTCTTCTTCCTTGATGGAAGACAGACGGGCATAGATCGAATAGGCGCCCGGCGCCGGAAAACCCAGGGCACGGATACGCTCGGCAATAGAGTCAACCGCCAGCGCCAGCTCGTTGTACTGCTCTTCGAACATCAAGTGCAGCGTCCGAAACATGGGGCCCGTGACGTTCCAATGGAAGTTGTGGGTCTTCAGGTACAGTACATAGGTATCGGAAAGCAGCCGTGAAAGCCCATCGACGATGGATTTACGATCTTCTTCACTGATACCGATATCGATTGCCATGTTTATCCCCTTCAATTGACAAGCATTCATTGATCAGGTGCAGGACCACTGTAGCAAGAGTGCTGCTGACGCGCAGCCCGCCAAGGACACGGTGCGGCAAATGGTCCTGCGCTTTACGCCCTCTTCGGCGGCAACCAAGTCATTTGAGCCACGCAGGAAAATTCCCGCCAAACGCCCAAAAAACACCCGCACCTGTCTAGGACCAGCGTTTCACGCAGAAATGCCCCGCACCCTGCAAAGCACGAAAATGCTTGATTTGAGTAGGCACAGCCTTTGCTGTTAAATAGGCAGCGTGTCGCCGCCGTTTTTTCACGGCGAGCGGCATAGGCTGATACCCGTGCACGTGCCCAACGCCTCCCATTGTTCAGAAGCGAACCTTGCCAGTCAGCTCTTCCTTGTGATCCGTCTTAACGTGAGTTAATCAAAATGTTGAAAATCGTCCACCTGCTAACGGGCGTTGCAGCGTTGCTGCTGTCCTTTATCCCGAGCCTGCAGCCTGAAAGCCTGCCCTACCTGCAACAACATGACGCTTTGTACCTGGCCTTGTTCGGCCTTCTTAACCTGACGCTCGCCCCAGTAATCCCTTACTGGAACAAAGGCACGCGCCATCAACTGCAAAACCTGGTCAGCGCGCTGCTGGTACTGACCGTTGTCGTACAAACCCTCACCCTCCTGGCACCCATGCCTGAAGTCGGCGGCCATCCGGCCATCCTGCTCAGCCTGGTAATTGCTGTGGTCGCCATCGCTCTTCACCTGGCTATCAGCTTCTACCGCTCGTCCCCCGCGGCCGCGTCGCAAAACTACGACATGACCAATCGGGATACCGGTACCGTCAAGTGGTTCAACACATCCAAAGGCTTCGGCTTTATTTCCCGTGATTCGGGCGACGATATCTTCGTCCACTTCCGGGCCATTCGCGGCGAAGGCCATCGTGTTCTGGTTGAAGGCCAGCGCGTGGAGTTTTCCGTGATGAATCGCGACAAGGGCCTACAAGCCGAAGACGTGATCGCTGCATTGCCGCGTCGCTGATTCCAGCCGTCGCAGCAAAAAAAACCGCGATCCAGCCTGGCTGGGTCGCGGTTTTTTTATTGCCTGTCGATCAGTAGTGAGGCGGCGGCGCTTCTTCTTCGGATGACTCGAATTGCCCGCCCATTTCTTCCTGGCGCTTAAGCAGCGCGGTCATCTGCAACTGCAGCCGTTCGACGGCCCGCTGCTGGGTGACCAGGATGTCATTCAGGGTTTCGATGGTGTCGTCCTGGAAGGCCAGGCGGCTTTCCAGTTCAGTGACGCGGTCTTGCAGATCCATGGTTCAGCCCTGGGTAAAGATAAAGTCGGCGGGCAGCAGCTCGCGCAGACGCGAACGAATGGCGACCAGTTGCTCTTCAGTGTACGGCTGGGCCGGATGCTTGCCCCACACTGGAGCAGGCCAGGCAGCGTCATCACGCTTGCGTACGATCACATGCACATGCAATTGGCTGACGACGTTGCCCAGCGCGCCAATGTTCATCTTGTCGGCGGCCAACCCTTCGTTCAGCCACTGCGCCAAGGCCGTGGTCTCTTGCCACAGGGTATGTTGATCTGCGACATCCAGCTGAAACACTTCGCTGATACCGTTGATACGCGGCACCAGGATGAACCAGGGGTAGTTCGAATCATTGGACAGCAGCAGGCGGCACAGCGGGAAGTCCCCGATGACCAGTGTGTCTTGTTGCAAACGTTGATCTAAGGCGAACACCACGGGCACTCCGTTCGGAAGGTCAGTTTCAGGCGCCAGCATACCTATGAACGCGCCAGGCTTCACGGCGAATGGCAGCAACGTAACGCAAACCGATAAAAACCTGCACTCTTAAGAGGCAGGCAAATATTTGAGCTACGCTAATCCGGGCCTTTCAAGGGCGCACCAAAATGACCCACTTGTGCATCAAAGGGATCCGCCGACTACCCACTTGTAGGGTGAACCGGTAACGTTTTTCTCTGGCACAGTGTTTTAGTACCACCGAACAGGCGTAACCCATGCACGTCAAGCCCAAACAAAACGGCGTAAAAACCCCGTACTTATGAGGTTTTTACACGCCCACCACGCTTTTCACGAAAAAATGACATTCGGTTACCGGTTTGGGCGCGCTTGTTGCATTCACACTCACATCGTCGGCAACGACACCCGTTTGGAAGCAGGTGTTTCGCGATAAAAGAACAGCAGCGTTTCGATGCGCCCCACGGAAGGTTTCAAACTTCGAAAGAGGTCTGAAAACAGCATTGAAGTTGTCAGTCCCGTAACATTCAGGACTGTGAATTTGCGACATGGAGCTAGCAATTTACGACAGCCTCGTAAAGAAGCTGAAAGGAAAGTTTGGTAAGTATCGTCATTAGAGTCTGCGTGATATAACTTTGCGCCGACACAAAAAAGAAAGAGCCGCCCAGATAAAAATACAGGTGGGACGGCAGTACTCTTCCTAAAACCAAAGGAGCAAATCACGATGCGCGTGATGAAGTGGAGCATGATCGCCCTGGCTGTTTCTGCAGGCACCTCGCAGTTCGCAATCGCGTCCTCTCAGGACGACGCAAAGGGCTTTATCGAAGATAGCACCCTGACCGCGAAAACCCGTGCAATGTACATGAACCGTGACTACAAGGACGGCGTGGGTAACGTGCGTCGTGGTAACGGTACCTACACCACCGGCACCGACGACAAAGTCAGCGGCTACCGTCAAGACACCGGTATCAGCGAGTTGCTCACCTACCAATCCGGCTTCACCCAAGGCACCGTCGGCTTCGGCGTCGATGCCATGGCCATGGGCAGCTATAAGCTTGATGGCGGTGCGGGCCGTGCCGGTAACGGTCTGTTCGCAACCAATGGCGCTGGCGAGCCAGAATCCACTCAGTCCAAAGTGGCTGGGGCAGCGAAACTCCGCATCTCCGACACCGTGCTGAAATATGGTAACCAGTTCGTATCCAGCCCGGTTTTCACTACCGACGACGGCCGTCTGCTGCCTGAAGTCGCCACCGGCACCTTGATCACCAGCAACGAGATCAAAGGTCTGGAATTGACCGCTGGCCGCTTCACCGCACTGAGCGCGCAAACCGGCATGGGCCGTGACAGCATCAACGGTCGCAGCCGTGTTACCGGCAAGCAAAACCCAGGGCTGAGTGCAGCGAATATCGCTGGCTTTACCTACTCGGGCCTTGAGAACTTCATTTTCGCGTTCCACGCCTCCGATGTTGAAGACTACTGGAAGAAGCAGTACGTCAACGTCTTCTACACCCTGCCGCTGAGCGACAAGCAATCGTTGAGTTTCGACTTCAACGGCTACCGCAGCAAGGACGACGGCAAAAAGCTGAACGGCGACCTGGACAACCGCGTCTGGAGCCTGGCAGCTGCGTATAGCATCGACGCACACAAGTTCACCCTGGCTTACCAGCAGTCCTCTGGTAAAACCGGTTACAACTACGGTGTCGACGGTGGCGGTACCGTTTACCTGGCCAACTCCGTGCAAATCTCCGACTTCGTTGGCGAAGACGAGAAGTCCTGGCAGGCTCGCTACGACCTGAACATGGCCTCGTTCGGCGTGCCAGGTCTGAGCTTCATGACCCGTTACACTCGCGGTAGCAACGTTACCGTTGCAGATTCCAGCGATGGTAAAGAGCACGAGTGGGACGTGGAAGCCAAGTACGTACTGCAAGAAGGCCCGGCCAAAGGTCTGTCCTTCCGCGTTCGTAACGCAATCTACAGCGGCACCAATAGCGATTACCGCGCGACCAACTACGACAACCTGGTCGACACCCGTGTGATCGTAGAATACCCACTGAGCATCTTGTAATTTCAGTGGTCAGCTGATTGCGCTAACGCGTAACGCTAATAAAAACCGGCGCCCTTAATCAGGTCGCCGGTTTTTTTATGACCTACAAAAAGCGCTTCAATTTTACATAGCAAGCTAACTAAGAAAACCTAGGCTTACTAGTTGTGTTACTCGGCGTCGATTAAAACTTGATAGTTGCCAAAGGGGAGTGACAAAAAACAAGGGGCATGAAGCCCCTTGTCTTTAACAGCAATAGCTGACCAAGCGGCCAAGTTAATAAAGCAACTGATTACACAGCCGCTTCCTGAACCACACGAATAACCCGTTGCGGAAACGGAATATCAATCCCCGCCGCCTTTAAACGATCACGCGCCAGTTCATTGAGCATGAAGACTACATCCCAATAATCCGGGGTTTTGGTCCAGCAACGCAGGGAAACCGTGATAGAGCTATCGCCCAAGGTCGAGACCACCGCAACCGCTGCAGGATCAGTCAGTACACGGGGATCTTTTGACAGTTCCAGAAGCACGTCACGGGCTTTTTGCAGGTCGGCGTCATAATCCACGCCCACATCAAACACCACCTTGCGGGTCGGCTGACGGTTGGTGTTGGTGATGATGCCGTTGGACAGGATGCCGTTAGGTACGATCACGGTCTTGTTGTCGCCAGTGCGCAGCACGGTGTGGAAGATCTGGATGCTGTCGACAGTGCCCGAGGTGCCTTGGGCTTCGATCCAGTCACCAATGCGGAATGGGCGGAACAACAGAATCAGCACGCCACCGGCGAAGTTGGCCAGGCTGCCCTGCAATGCCAGGCCAATGGCCAGGGTCGCGGCACCGATGGCCGCCACGAACGAGGTAGTCGCCACGCCGATCATCGACGCGACACTGACAATCAGCATGACCTTCAGCGCAATGTTCGCCAGGCTGGTGATGAAGTGTTGCAGCGCCAGGTCCGCGTTACGCAGAGCCAGCAAGCGACCTACACGGTGGGTCAATACGTTGATCAGCCACCAGCCAATGGCCAGGGTGATCACTGCCAGTAGTACTCGGCTGCCGTATTCCATGATCATCGGGATCCACGACTGTGAGGTCTTGATCAGGTGATCCACTTCAGCATTGAAATCCATCTATCGTCTCCTGTTTGGCGGATGTGCGGCTTTATTGACGGCCTAAAAACGCAAATGAGCCCCGTAGGGCTCAAGTGCAGGCACAGGTTATGGGGCGTGGGACGTCAAAATCGCCCGCTGGTTCCCCAAAATGCCATCAGTCGCGGAAGTTATTGAACTGCAGCGGCATGTCAAAGGTTTTGGCGCGCAGGGCAGCGATGGCCTCTTGCAGGTCATCACGTTTCTTGCCAGTGACGCGAACCTGCTCACCCTGGATGGCCGCCTGGACTTTCAGCTTGGCGTCCTTGATATGGGCGACGATCTTCTTCGCCAGCTCCTTGTCGATGCCTTCCTTTAACACTGCTTCCTGCTTCATCAGCTTGCCGGAAGCGTAGGCGTCCTTGATTTCAAGGCATTGCGCGTCGATCTTGCGCTTGACCAACGACAGCTTGAGGATCTCGATCATCGCTTCCAGCTGGAAATCGGCTTCAGCGGTCAGGTTGACGGTCAGTTCCTTTTCCTTGAATTCGAAGCTGCCCTTGCCTTTCAAGTCATAGCGACGGTCCAGTTCCTTGACGGCGTTCTCGACGGCGTTGGTGACTTCGTGTTTGTCCAGTTCAGATACCACGTCGAACGAAGGCATGTGATTTCTCCAATATAAGGGGCGGGTTCAGTAGAGATGGAGCGCGCCCGAGCTAAAATGCCGGGGCATTATAGCGGTTCTTTCGCCCCGTTCACCGCAGGCGACCCTACGGAGCACAAACTGATGTCGACCACCTGGCATATTCTCGGCGCCGGCAGCCTTGGCACACTCTGGGCCACGCGCTTGGCTCGCGCCGGCCTGCCTGTGAGGATGATCCTGCGCGATAAGGCGCGCCTTGCCAGCTATCAGGCCGGTAAGGGGCTGACGTTGGTCGAACACGGTATAGAAAAGACTTATCCGGTGATTGGCGAAACGCCTGACAACCCCGAGCCGATTCATCGCCTGCTGGTTGCGTGCAAAGCCTACGACGCCCAGAGCGCCGTCGCACATTTGCAGCATCGCCTGTCGCCACACGCCGAGCTGGTCCTTTTGCAAAACGGCCTTGGCAGCCAGGACGCAGTGGTTGCTCAGTTCCCCCAAGCACGCTGCATCTTCGCCTCCAGCACCGAAGGCGCGTTTCGCGACCGTGACTGGCGCGTAGTGTTTGCAGGCCATGGCTACACCTGGCTGGGAGATGCAGCCCACCCTGCCCCACCGCTGTGGCTGAACGACCTTCACGCCGCCGGGATCCCCCACGAATGGAGCACCGACATTCTGACCCGGCTATGGCGCAAGCTAGCGCTCAATTGCGCGATCAACCCGCTGACCGTGCTTTACCAGTGCCGCAACGGCGAACTGCAAACCCATCAATGTGAAGTGGCAACCCTGTGCGCTGAACTCGGTGAGCTGCTGGAATGTTGTGGCCAACCCGCCGCCGCGCTGGACCTGCAACACGAAGTGGAACGGGTGATCCACGCCACAGCCGCTAACTACTCTTCCATGTACCAGGACGTCGCCAACGCCCGCCGCACCGAAATCAGTTACCTGTTGGGCTATGCTTGCCAGGCGGCCGCACGCCACCAATTGAACCTGCCGCATTTGCAGCAGTTGCAGGTGCGTTTGATTGATCAGTTAGTTGCACGCGGATTGCCCCGCGACTGAGCCACGCGCTACCCTGCCCGCCTGTCTATCACCTGGGATAACCCTGATGCCGCTGCGCCAGCGCCTCGAAAATCTACCGGTTGGGCAGAAACTGCTGGCCGCCCTGTTGGTGTTGTTGACCACCGTATTGCTGGTGGCCAACCTGACCTTTATCAGCGCCGCGTACTGGATTTCCCAGGAAAGCATGGCACCTCAGGCGTTGCAGGCCATCGGTCGCCTGGTATCCAACCCGGGCCTCGCCGCCGAAGCGCTCGAATCCCCCGCCCAAGCCGATGCCCTGCTCAGTGAGCTGACCAGCTATTCGCCATTACGCGCCGCTGCCCTGTATGACGGCGAAGGCAACCGCCTGGCGCAGATGCAACACGGTGATCGCCTGCACTTGCCGGACAACTATCGGCATATCGAGGCGTGGCGTGTTACCGAGTTTCGCAGTAACCAGATCATCACCCTGCCCCGGGCAGGCCAGCCTTCCGGGCATTTGCTGCTGGTGGCCAGCAGCGAACTGCCGGTGGCCTTCTACACCGGCACGCTGACGGCCAGCCTGGGTATCCTGATTTTCAGTGTGCTGCTATGGCTGATCATCGCCCGGCAGATCAAGCGCCTGATTACCCGGCCGATCCACGAATTGGAAGAACTGTCGCGCCAAGTAACCCGCGAAGAGAACTACGCCCTGCGCGCCGGCCGTGGTAACCGCGATGAAATCGGCAGCCTGGCCGAAGCCTTCAACACCATGCTGTCGCGTATCGAAGCTCGCGAACAGCAGCTCAAGCGCGCACGGGACGACTCCCAGGCCGCTTACGACCAAGCCCAAGGCCTGGCCGAAGAAACACGCCATACCAACCGAAAGTTGGAGCTGGAAGTCCAGGTTCGCAGCAAGATCGAGAAAAAACTCACCGGTTTTCAAAACTACCTGAACAGCATCATCGACTCGATGCCCTCGGCGCTGATCGCCCTGGACGAACAACTCTACGTCACCCAGTGGAACCAGGAGGCCAGCGCGCTTTCCGGTACGCGTCTGGATGAAGCGCTGAATCAGCCGATCTACCTCGCTTTTCAACCGCTCAAGCCGTACCTGCCGCAGATCAAGGCTACGGTGGAGCAACACACGGTAGAACGCATCGAGCGTGTCACCTGGATCAAGGATGATGAACCCAAGCATTACGCCCTGACCTTCTACCCGCTGATGGGCGGTGCCGGGCGGGGCGTGGTGATCCGTATCGACGACATCACTCAGCGTCTGTCCCTGGAAGAAATGATGGTGCAGTCGGAAAAAATGCTCTCGGTCGGTGGGCTTGCCGCCGGTATGGCTCACGAGATCAACAATCCGCTGGGGGCGATCCTGCATAACGTGCAGAACATCCGGCGCCGGCTGTCGTCCGACCTTCCCAAAAACCTGGAATTCGCCGAGCAGGCAGGTATCGAACTGGAAAAGATCAACCGCTACCTGGAAGGCCGTGAGGTGCCACAACTGCTGGATGGCATCCAGCAAGCCGGTGCGCGAGCGGCCAAGATCGTCACTCACATGCTCAGCTTCAGCCGCCGCAGCAACCGGCAGATGGCGCCTTGCGACCTGCCGGCGCTGATCGACCAGGCCGTGGAAATTGCCGGTAACGACTTCGATCTGGCCATCGGTTTCGACTTCAAGGGCCAGGCGATCATTCGTCAGTTCGACCCCCAATTGGGCCCGGTGCCCGGCACTGCCAACGAGCTGGAACAAGTACTGCTCAACCTGCTGAAAAACGCAGCCCAGGCCATTCATCTGCGTGAAGACGATCGCGAACCGGGGCGCATCATCCTGCGCACACGTCTTAACCCGCCGTGGGCAGAGATTCAGGTGGAAGACAACGGTATCGGCATGAGTGAGAACGTACGTAAACGCACTTTCGAGCCGTTCTTCACCACCAAAGAGATCGGCCAGGGCACTGGGCTTGGGCTTTCGGTTTCGTACTTCATCGTCACCAACAACCACAAAGGGCAGATGGAGGTGCATTCCACCCTCGGTCAAGGCACCTGTTTTACCCTGCGCTTACCCTTGGCAGGCAGCCAACTGCCGCCCAATGAACTGACCCAACTGGAGCACTGACCATGGGCTTTCGCCTGTCGAAGATTTACACCCGTACTGGAGACACAGGCGAAACCGGCCTCGGCGACGGTCGCCGTGTACCCAAGGACCACCCGCGAGTTGAGGCCATCGGTGAAGTCGATTCGCTGAACAGCCAACTGGGATTATTACTGGCGGGCCTGGAAGAGCAGAGTGGCAAGCATCCGGAACTCAAAGATGTGATCGAGGTACTGACCCCATGCCAACATCGATTATTCGACCTCGGCGGTGAGCTGGCGATGCCGGTGTACAAGGCGCTGAACGCAGCGGAAGTGGATCGGCTGGAGGCCGCGATTGATCGCTGGAATGAAGAGGTCGGGCCGCTGGAAAACTTCATCCTGCCCGGTGGCTCGGCGTTGATCGCCCAGGCCCATGTGTGTCGCAGCCTGGCGCGCAGTGCGGAGCGGCGCTGTCAGCACCTCAACGCGGTGGAGCCGTTAGAGGGAGTGGGGTTGGCGTATATCAATCGGCTGTCGGATTTGCTGTTTGTGGCGGCGCGGGTGATTGCCAGGCGCCAGGGGATTGCGGAGATTTTGTGGCAGGCGGCGGCTAAGCCACACTGATGATGATTCGCTGACTGACAGGGCCTGATCGGGGGCAAGTCGAATCGTCGCACCCGATGAGGCCCGCCAGAGCAGCTTCAAACTTGTGGCCAGAACGCCCTGATACCCGCTACACCCTGAGCCCCAACTTCCCAAGCCTGTTCCCGATCAGCAGGTCCAACCCCACCCAACAGAAACACCGGTTTGCTGAAGCCACGGATCAACTCTGCCGCCTGCTCCCAACCCAAAGGCATGGCATCAGGGTGGGTTTGGGTCGGCTGCACCGGCGACAGCGTGACAAAATCCACGTCCATCATTTCTGCCAGCGCCAGTTCTTCAGCGTTGTGGCAGGAAGCAGCCAACCAACGGTCTTTCGGCAGCGGCCGGCCCTTGCTCGCGTATTTGCGCAGTTGCGCCGAGGTCATATGCCAACCGGCGGCAGGAAAATCCCCCAGCCATTCAAACGGTCCTTTAAGCATCAACTGCGCCTTGCCAGCGCACAGACCCACCGCATCTACCGCGAGGTCGCGGTATTTGGGGTCGTAACCGTTCGGCGCACGCAGTTGGACCAGCTTGATGCCGCCCGCGACAGCCTTCTGAATACCGCGTAACAGCGTCGGGGTTTCGAGTTCGCCGGGGGTGATCAGGTAATCGGCAGGCAAGCGCGCGGCGGCAACGATTGGAGCGTTAGCGGCCGGGAACTCGTAGTTGAGCAAATCCCGAGGCGCCACCCATTCCAGGGGTTGCCCTTCGACACCGTGGGGCTCGCCGGTAAAAGCCGAGACTTCCCAGACATCCAGCAAGACCTGCTTGTCCGGGTAGTCATGCTGCACCTTGATCAACGGCCGAGCCGTGGCGACCTGGATACCCAGTTCTTCCTGTAATTCACGGGACAGGGCCGTGGCGACCGACTCACCGGCCTCCACCTTGCCACCGGGAAACTCCCAGAGACCGCCCTGATGCTGGGTATCCGCGCGGCGCGCCAGCAGGATCCTGCCGTCGACACCGCGGATCACCGCTGCTGCTACATGCACTCGTTTCACCGCGGTTATCCTCTTCTATCAGGTACGGTATTCCGCGTTGATCTTCACGTACTCGTGGGACAGATCGGTGGTCCAGATGGTTTCGCTGCAATCGCCGCGGCCCAACTCGATGCGGATGGTGATTTCTTCCTGCTGCATCACCGCCGAGCCCTGTGCTTCGGTATAGCTCTCTGCACGGGCGCCACGGCTGGCGATGCACACGTCACCGAGGAACACGTCGATCTTGCTCACGTCCAGATCCGGCACACCAGCACGGCCAACGGCGGCGAGGATGCGGCCCCAGTTGGGGTCGGAGGCGAACAGTGCCGTCTTGATCAGCGGCGAGTGGGCCACGGTGTAGCCGACATCCAGGCATTCCTGGTGATTGCCGCCGCCGTTGACTTCAACCGTCACGAACTTGGTGGCGCCTTCGCCGTCACGCACGATGGCCTGGGCCACGTCCATGCACACTTCGAACACAGCCTGCTTCAATGCCGCGAACAGCGGGCCGCTGGCCTCGGTAATTTCCGGCAGATCAGCTTTGCCGGTAGCGATCAGCATGCAGCAATCGTTGGTCGAGGTATCGCCATCGATGGTAATGCGGTTAAACGACTTGTTGGCGCCGTCGAGGATCAGGCTGTGCAGCACGTCGCGGGAAACTTTGGCGTCGGTAGCAATGTAGCCGAGCATGGTTGCCATGTTCGGGCGGATCATGCCCGCGCCTTTACTGATACCGGTCACGGTGACGGTCACGCCGTCGTGCACGAACTGACGGCTCGCGCCTTTCGGCAGGGTGTCCGTGGTCATGATGCCAGTGGCGGCGGCCGCCCAGTTATCCACAGACAGGTCGTCCAACGCGGCCTGCAAGGCGCCTTCGATTTTCTCAACCGGCAGCGGCTCGCCGATGACACCGGTGGAGTAAGGCAACACTTGGCTGGCATCCACGCCAGTCAACTGGGCCAGCTTGGCGCAGGTACGCGCAGCAGCGACCAGACCAGGCTCACCGGTGCCTGCGTTGGCATTGCCAGTGTTAGTCAGCAGGTACCGGATGGAGCCGGCAACGCGCTGCTTGGCCAGGATCACCGGAGCGGCACAGAAGGCGTTGAGGGTGAAAACGCCGGCGACGGTCGAACCTTCGGCACAGCGCATCACCACCACATCCTTGCGCCCCGGGCGCTTGATGCCGGCCGACGCGATACCGAGCTCAAAACCGGCAACCGGGTGCAATGTGGGCAAAGGACCAAGACCAACAGCCATGAATGCGCTCCTTAAAAATAGGTGATGTCTGTGCCGTCGCTATCGACGGTGGGAATTAATGGCAAAACGCCGCGACGGCAAAGGCCGGTCGCGGCGCGGGGGGTTGCAGCGTCAGGCGAAAATCTTATTCGATCTGGCCGTGGCAGTGTTTGAATTTCTTGCCCGAACCGCAGTAGCACAGTTCGTTGCGGCCCAGCTTCTGGTCATTGCGAACCGGCGCCTGAGCCAAGGCCACATCGACCTCTTCGCCCAACACCTCAGGCGCTTCCAGACCCGGCGCTTCGTCGTGCTGGAACTGCATGCGCGCAGCCAGTGCCTCGGCCTCCTGACGCAGGCGAGCCTCTTCCTCGATCGGGTCTTCGCGGCGCACCTGAACGTGGGACAGCACGCGAATCGAATCGCGCTTGATCGAATCCAGCAACTCGGAGAACAGCGTGAAAGACTCGCGCTTGTACTCTTGCTTCGGGTTCTTCTGGGCGTAACCACGCAGGTGGATGCCGTGACGCAGGTGGTCCATGGTCGACAGGTGGTCTTTCCACAGGTCGTCCAGCACGCGCAGTACGATTTGTTTCTCGAAGGTGCGCAGTGCTTCGGCACTCGCCTGCTCTTCTTTCTCGTTGTACGCGGCCAGCAGCTCGGCCATCAGCTTCTCGCGCAGCGTCTCCTCGTACAGGTGATCGTCTTCGTCGAGCCATTGCTGGACCGGCAAGTCGACACCGAAGTCGCTCTTCAACGCGGCTTCCAGACCAGCAACATCCCACTGCTCTGGCAGGGACTGTGGCGGGATGTGTGCACTGACGGTCGCGTTGAGCACGTCCTGACGGAAATCGGCGATGGTCTCGCCAATGTTGTCAGCGGCCAGCAACGTGTTACGCATGTGATAAATCACTTTACGCTGTTCGTTGTTGACGTCGTCGAACTCAAGCAGTTGCTTACGAATATCGAAGTTACGGCCTTCAACCTTGCGCTGGGCCTTCTCGATGGCGTTGGTCACCATACGGTGCTCGATCGCTTCACCGGACTGCATACCCAAGGCTTTCATGAAGTTCTTCACCCGATCCGAGGCGAAGATGCGCATCAGGCTGTCTTCCAGAGACAGGTAGAAGCGGCTGGAACCGGCGTCACCCTGACGGCCGGCACGACCACGCAGTTGGTTGTCGATACGGCGCGATTCGTGACGCTCGGACGCGATCACCTGCAAACCACCGGATTCGAGCACGGCCTGGTGGCGTTTCTGCCAGTCAGCCTTGATCTGGGCGATCTGCTCAGGGGTAGGGTTGTCCAGGGAGGCGACTTCCACTTCCCAGTTACCGCCCAACAGGATGTCAGTACCACGACCGGCCATGTTGGTGGCGATAGTCAGTGCGCCTGGGCGACCGGCCTGGGCAATGATCTCAGCTTCTTTTTCGTGGAACTTGGCGTTAAGAACCTTGTGCTCGATACCTTCCTTGTTGAGCAGGTTAGACACGTGCTCGGAAGTCTCGATGGTGGCGGTACCCACCAGGATCGGGCGGCCCTGGGCCATGCCGTCCTTGATGTCGTTGATGATCGCCGCGTACTTCTCTTCGGCGGTCAGGAACACCAGGTCATTGAAATCTTTACGCGCCAGCGGCTTGTTCGGTGGGATCACCATCACGGCCAGGTTGTAGATCTGGTGGAATTCGAACGCTTCGGTGTCCGCAGTACCGGTCATGCCGGACAGTTTGTTATACAGACGGAAGTAGTTCTGGAAGGTGGTGGAGGCCAACGTCTGGCTTTCGGCCTGAATGTTGAGCATTTCCTTGGCTTCGATGGCCTGGTGCAGGCCTTCGGACAGACGACGACCCGGCATGGTACGGCCGGTGTGTTCGTCAACCAATACCACTTGGCCATCTTGCACGATGTATTCGACGTTGCGATGGAACAGCTTGTGGGCGCGCAGGCCCGCATACACGTGGGTCAACAGGCCCAGGTTGTGCGCCGAGTACAGGCTCTCGCCCTCAGCCAGCAGGCCGATCTGGGTCAGCATGTCTTCGACGAACTGGTGACCGGCTTCGTTGAGTTCGACCTGGCGGGTCTTCTCGTCGATGGAGAAGTGACCTTCTTTGGTCACAACGCCTTCCACTTCTTCGATGTGCTGCTCCAGACGCGGGATCAACTTGTTGATCTCTGTGTACAGGCGCGAGCTGTCTTCGGCCTGGCCGGAGATGATCAGTGGGGTACGGGCTTCGTCGATGAGAATGGAGTCGACTTCGTCGATCACGGCAAAGTTGAGTTCACGCTGGAATTTTTCATCCATGCTGAACGCCATGTTGTCGCGCAAGTAGTCGAAACCGAATTCGTTGTTGGTGCCGTAGGTAATGTCGCACGCGTAAGCAGCGCGCTTCTCTTCCGGCGGCTGGAACGGCGTTACTACGCCGACGGCCAGGCCGAGATATTCATACAGCGGGCGCATCCAGTTGGCGTCCCGGCGAGCCAGGTAGTCGTTCACCGTCACAACGTGCACGCCCTTGCCGGACAGTGCGTTGAGGTAAACACCCAGAGTAGCTACCAGGGTCTTGCCTTCACCGGTACGCATTTCGGCAATCATGCCTTCATGCAAGGTCATGCCGCCGATCAACTGGACGTCGAAGTGGCGCATGCCCATGACACGCTTACCGGCTTCACGGGCGACCGCAAAGGCTTCGGGAAGCAGCTTGTCGAGGGTTTCACCTTTGGCTATGCGGGCCTTGAACTCTTGGGTCTTGGCGCGCAATTGCTCGTCCGAAAGGGCAACCATCTGCTCTTCGAAGGCATTAACCAGCTGCACCGTCTTGAGCATGCGTTTGACTTCGCGCTCATTCTTGCTTCCAAAAAGTTTCTTTAACAAAGGCGCAAACATATCGGCAGGTTCTTCCACACATAGGGATGGAGGGCGCACCGTCAGTGGCCCGAGCAGCCCTCACGGCCGCATGCGAACGCGCATTCTACCCGGAATCGTGGGTGAGGAAAGTGGCGTTGTTCCCCGATGCTGGCATGGTGCTGTGAGAGGGCTTGTTTAAAATAAGGGCTTTTGCGCGAACTTCAACCCATGGAGCCGATTGATTTCCTGGGAAACCGCCCGGCAATGCATTGTCAGGGGCCGCGCAGACGCATTCTGCTAAGATGGCCGCTCTGTTACTTAAGGTGTCCAATCATGGCATTTCGCCCTCTTACAGCCCGCGCGCCCAGCGTGTTGCTTCGCGAAGCCAAGCCGCTGAAAGCCATCTTTGGCCATGCGCAACGCTTGGGCCATTTGCAACGCATGCTCGAAAGCCAACTACAACCCGCCGCCCGCGAGCATTGCCACGTGGCGTCGTGGCGTGAAGGTAATTTGCTATTGATTGTCACAGACGGTCATTGGGCGACCCGTTTGCGCTATCAGCAAAAACGCCTGCAGCGTCAATTGATGGCATTCGATGAGTTCGCCAGCTTGACGCGTATCCAGTTCAAGGTACAGCCACCGACCGTCCAGCAAGGCGCAGTCGGACACACTCTGGACCTGTCGGAGCATGCGGCCGAGACGATTCAGGCCACGGCCGACGGCATCAACGATCCAGGCTTGCGCGCCGCGCTTGAGCGCTTGGCCGCCCATGGCAAGCCCAAGGCCTGAGGCACTACTTGCGCTTACTGCCGCCCAGCAAAGACCCCAACAAACCACGCACCAATTGACGCCCCATCTGGTTGGCCGCCTGCTGCATCGCTGACTTCAGCGCCTTGCCTGCGGTTGTTCCAAGGAACGCCCCAGCTTTGTCCGTGAAGCTGGGCTCCTCGGCGCCCTGCCGGGGCTCTTCGTTAGGCCCAAGCTCCTTGCGCGCCATCAACACTTCATAGGCGGACTCCCGATCAATCGGCTTGTCATAGCGACCCTGCAACGGTGAAGTGGCCACCAATGCGGCACGCTCTGCCGCACTGAGCGGCCCGATGCGCGATTGCGGCGGCGCGACCAATACGCGCTGAACGACCTCCGGCGTGCCTTTTTCCTGCAGCGTACCCACCAATGCCTCACCGGTGCCCAGCTCAGTCAAAACCGATAACGCATCGAATGTCGGGTTGGGGCGGAAGCCGTCCGCTACCGCCCGCAAGGATTTCTGCTCTTTCGTGGTGAACGCCCGCAGGCCGTGCTGCACCCGTAAACCGAGTTGCGCCAGCACGGTATCCGGCAAGTCGCCCGGCGATTGAGTGACGAAATACACCCCCACCCCCTTGGAACGAATCAGCCGCACCACTTGCTCCAAGCGATCTTGCAAAGCCTTGGGAGTGTCGGCAAACAAGAGATGCGCTTCGTCGAAGAACAGCGCCAGCAGCGGTTTGTCCGCATCACCGCGCTCCGGAAGTTGTTCGAACAATTCTGCCAACAGCCACAACAGGAAGGTCGCATACACCTTCGGCGCTTCATGCACCAGGCGGCTAGCGTCCAACAAGTGAATACGTCCGCGCCCATCGCCTGTGGGCTGCAAGATGTCTTCAAGCTGCAAGGCCGGCTCACCAAACAACGCCTCGGCACCCTGCTGTTCCAAGACAGCCAAGCGCCGCAACAGCGCCTGACTGGAGCCTGTGGTCATCAGCGCCGCGTCTTCGCCAAGCAGTTCCGGGTGGTAGCGAAGGTGATTGAGAAGTGCCTTGAGATCCTTGAGATCCAGCAGCAATAGGCCTTCGCGATCCGCCACCTTGAATGCGGCATAAAGGGCCGACTGCTGGCTGTCAGTCAGCTCCAACAAACTGCCAAGCAACAACGGCCCCATCTCACTGATGGTGGTGCGCAACGGATGACCGGACTGCCCATGGATATCCCACAGCGTGACGGGGTAAGCCTTGGCCGTGTAATTAAGGAAAGGCATCCCGGCAATGCGCTCGGCCACCTTGCCCTGAGGGTTGGCGGCGGCACCCAGGCCACAGAGGTCGCCTTTGATATCAGCCGCAAATACTGCGACGCCCGCATCACTGAAGGCTTCGGCCAGGCGTTGCAACGTGACGGTCTTGCCTGTGCCCGTGGCGCCGGCGATCAACCCGTGGCGGTTGGCAAGGCGCATGGCCTGGGCAATTGGCTGGCCATCAAGACCGGCACCGATAAGAAGTTGTGTGGAGTCAGGCATTTCGTCACCCATGGTTAATCTTTAGTGCCGCCAGGTCGATAAGAGAGATGTGAGACCCATAAAGTCTAAAAATCGCTCAGATATCTCCTACAGGGACCAACGGAAATATCAAACTTTTTTTACGCTACCCTTCCGCGTGTTCCACAAGGACGCGCTTTGGATATTAAGACCTTAGCGGACCCTTCAAGCTATGAATAAAAATCTGCGTTTCAGCCACAAGATCCTGCTTGCAGCCTCCCTTATCGTCATCGCGGCCTTCGCTCTATTCACCCTCTACAACGACTACCTGCAACGTAACGCCATTCGTGAAGACCTCAACAGCTACCTGCACGAAATGGGCGATGTCACCGCAAGCAACATTCAAACCTGGCTCACCGGGCGTATTGCGCTGGTGGAAAACGCTGCACAAAACATCGCTATCAACCCTGAGCCTTCGACCGTTGCCAGCCTGCTGGAACAGAAAACCCTGACGTCGTCCTTCATGGCAACCTACGTTGGTGACAGCAAAGGGGCCTTCACCATCCGCCCCGACACCAAGATGCCGGATGGCTTCGACCCACGTGTTCGCCCCTGGTACAAGGGCGCCCAGAGCAGCAACGGCTCGACCCTGACCGAGCCGTATATCGACGCCGCTACAGGTCAATTGATCATTTCCATCGCCACCCCCAGCGCCAAAGGCGGCCAGAGCATTGGCGTGGTGGGCGGCGACCTGAGCCTGCAAACCCTGGTGGATAACATTGGCGCGCTGAACTTCGGTGGCATGGGCTACGCGTTCCTGGTCAGCGCCGACGGCAAAGTGCTGGTACACCCGGACAAAAGCCTGGTGATGAAAACCCTGGCCGACATGTATCCAAAAAACACGCCGAAGATCAGCGGCGATTTCAGTGAAGTTCAAGCCAATGGCAAGGACAACATCGTGACCTTCACACCGATCAAAGGCCTGCCGTCGGTGAACTGGTACCTGGGTATTTCGGTGGATAAAGACAAATCCTTCGCCATGCTCAGCGAATTTCGCACCTCAGCGGTGATCGCCACGATCATTGCCGTAGTGATCATCATTGCCCTGCTGGGCATGCTGATTCGCGTCCTGCTGCAACCGCTGCATGTGATGACCCGCGCCATGCAGGACATCGCCGACGGCGAAGGTGACCTGACGCGTCGCCTGACCATCCAGAACCACGATGAGTTCGGCATCCTGGGTAATGCGTTCAACAGCTTCGTGGAGCGTATTCACACGTCCATCCGCGAAGTGTCCTCGGCCACCGAGCAGGTGAATGAAGTAGCACTGCGGGTAGTCAGCGCATCCAACTCGTCGATGGTCAACTCCGACGAACAGGCCAACCGCACCAACAGCGTGGCTGCTGCCATCAATGAACTGGGCGCCGCAGCTCAGGAAATCGCGCGTAATGCCGCGCAAGCCTCCAACCAGGCCAGCGATGCGCGGCATTTGGCCGAAGACGGTCAACAGGTGGTTGAGCGCAATATCAAGGCGATGACTGAGTTGTCCACGATGATCAGCGCCTCCAGCAGCAATATAGAAGCGCTTAATAGCAAGACCGTGAACATCGGCCAGATTCTCGAAGTGATCACCAGCATTTCCCAGCAAACCAACCTGCTGGCGCTGAACGCTGCGATTGAAGCGGCACGTGCCGGTGAAGCAGGACGCGGGTTTGCAGTCGTCGCCGACGAAGTGCGCAACCTGGCACACCGCACCCAGGAATCGGCGCAACAAGTACAAAAGATGATTGAGGAACTTCAAGTCGGCGCCCGGGAGTCGGTCAGCACCATGAGCGAAAGCCAGCGACACAGTCATGACAGCGTGGAAATCGCTAACCTGGCCGGTGAGCGTCTTAACAGCGTCACCCAACGTATTGGGGAAATCGACGGCATGAACCAGTCGGTGGCGACTGCCACTGAGGAGCAGACCTCGGTCGTAGAGTCGATCAACATGGACATCACTGAAATCAACACCCTCAATCAGGAAGGTGTGGAAAACCTGCAGTCGACCCTGCGCGCGTGCTCCGACCTGGAACAGCAGGCGGCACGGTTGAAACAATTGGTGGGCAGCTTCCGGATCTGATTCGCTTTATTTTGCGGCGGGATCTGACTTGGCCTGCTCGCGTTCCCATAACTCGGCGGCACCGGGAAATTCGGTGCCGTCCTCACTGTCCAGATCTTCCGGGTCGTAACGGCTCAAGCACCCCTCACCTAGTGTCGACGGTGCTTTGGAGGTGGCTTTTTCCAGTGGGTCACTCATCGATCAATCCTCAACGACAGACAAAGAAAAAGGGCCTGCAACGATTTAACGCCCAGGCCCTTTTTTCTTCAATCAAAACGGTTTGATCAGAACACGACGGTCTTGTTGCCGTGCACCAGCACGCGGTCTTCCAGGTGGTAACGCAGGCCACGGGCCAGCACCATCTTCTCGACATCGCGACCGAAGCGCACCATGTCCTCGATGCTGTCGCTATGGCTGACACGCACCACGTCCTGCTCGATGATCGGGCCGGCATCCAGCTCTTCGGTGACGTAATGGCAAGTTGCACCAATCAACTTCACGCCACGCAGAGACGCCTGATGGTAAGGCTTGGCCCCCACAAACGACGGCAGGAAGCTATGGTGAATGTTGATCACCTTGCCGGCGTATTCGCGGCACAGTTCCGGCGGCAGGATCTGCATGTAGCGCGCCAGCACCACCACGTCAGCCTCATGCTGCTTCACCAGGCGAGAAACCTCGGCGAATGCAGGCTCCTTGTCCTGAGGGTTGACCGGCACATGGTAGTAAGGGATGCCATGCCACTCGACCATACTGCGCAGGTCGTCATGGTTTGAGATTACGCACGCGATCTCGCAGTCCAGTTCGTCACTGTGCCAGCGGTGCAGCAAGTCGGCCAGGCAGTGAGATTCGCGGCTTGCCATCAACACCACGCGCTTCTTCTGCTCGGTGTCGGTGATATGCCAAGTCATTGAGAACTCTTCAGCGATTGGCGCAAATGCCTCGCGAAAAGCCTCAAGGCCAAAGGGCAGTGTGTCGGCACGAATTTCGTGACGCATGAAGAACCAACCGCTGAGATTGTCCGAGTGATGGCTCGCCTCAGTAATCCAGCCGTTATGGGAGGCCAGAAAATTACTGACCTTGGCAACGATGCCGACCCGGTCCGGGCAAGCAATCACCAGCCGAAAAGTGCGCATTAGGGGGAAACTCC
>PJQF01000208.1_pt1 | contig 28595 bp, 23 predicted proteins | sample 1503741 | NCBI WGS metagenome assembly PJQF01 (sample SAMN07775949, study PRJNA414020) | Biofilm metagenome, whole genome shotgun sequencing project. | isolation source: biomolecule (vanillin) treated reverse osmosis membrane biofilm | place: India: Nagpur | collected 2017-03-21 | reverse complement strand
CGTTCGGCCATCGTGGTTAACGGGGCCTGTCAGATCAAGATCAACAGCAGATCAACAGCAGAGCACGGCGGCCTAGTAGCTGACCTGAGTGGTTGAAGCAAAAGCAGATCAAAAACACAGCAGAAGCAGATTAGAAGCTGCTCAGAAGCAAAACTGCTTTTCTGTGGGAGCTGGCTTGCCTGCGATGCGGGCACCTCGGTATATCAGTGAGGCACAGTCGATGCCATCGCAGCGGTTCGGCGATCCGACAAGCCAGCTCCCACATTTGACTGAGTTTAGTCTCCAAGATCAGGTCGGCTGTCAGGCCGCCTCGGTTTTGCTTTTGCTTTTGATCTAACCACTCAGGTCGGCTACTAGGCCGCCGTGCTCTGTTTTTGATCTTGCTCTGCTGTTGATCTTAGGCGCCCCGTTAACCACGCTGGCCGAACGCAGGCTTGAATCCGTGGGTAACCCGGCAGGACGCCGGGTTAGCCGCGATGGGCCAAGGATGGCCCATGGCGGCGGCCCACGGTCTGAAGCCTGCGTGAGGGCACACCGAGCCTAAGCGAGGTGCCGAGTGGTGGGGCAAGAGCCCTTTTGGTTGCTTTTGGGGCTCTTTTCCGAAAGTGACCCGCCGTAAGGGCGGAACCCTAAGCAGCCGTTACCGCAGCAACGGATATGTACTCAGCGCCCCCCGACAACCACAGCACTCAATCCGTAAAAAAATGTGTAGATACCTATGCTCATCGCAGGCAAGCCCTGCTCCCACAGGAGAATGCATTCCAGCATGAGAACACGGTCACCGGTGGGAGCTAGCTTGCCTGCGATAGCGCCGGTGCGGGCGGCGCAAGGCTTCAGGGCCGATAAGCCCGCATGAACAACCCCACCACTTCCTGCACATGGGCTTCGGCGGCTTCTTCATCCAGTGGCCCGCCGCAGCCATACAGCAAGCAGAAGTTCGCCGTGCCCTTGAGCAGGCAAAAGAAATGCTCGGCCGCCGTCAACGGTTTGTCGATGCTCAGGGCGCCGCTCTGGTCGATCCGGCTGAGCAGGCGCTCCATGCCCTGCAGCATGCGCATGGGGCCGGCTTCAAAGAAGATCTGCGAGAGTTTCACGTCCTGATTGCCGGTGGTCATCATCAGGCGATGCAGGTTCACCGACTCCTCGCTGTTGATCAGCCGATGGAACCCCCGCGCGATATTCAGCAACACAGTCTGCACCGGGATGCCTTCGGGCAATTCGAAGTACATCACCGGCAGTTGCTCCTCGCACTTGGCCACGACGGCGGCGGTGAACAACGTCTCTTTGTCGGTGAAGTGGCTGTAGACCGTCAGTTTTGACACGCCGGCCTCGAGGGCCACGGCATCCATGCTGGTGCTCGCGTAGCCATTGCTCAAAAACAGGATTTTAGCTGCTTCGAGGATTGCCTGGCGTTTTGCCATGTCCTTGGGACGCCCGGGGCTATTGGTGTTCACTGGATTGTCGGACATTTTCACCTTTAATACTGGACTGGCGAGTTTGGTATTAATAACATACTGGCCAGTATAATTATTCCTAGCTCCATTTGCGAAAGGTCCTTCAGCATGCGCAGCACTTTCCTGCCCCTTGCGTTGCCTGTCAGCCTGGTCTTCCTGTTGGCCGCCTGCGGCCATGAAGAAGCGGCCCAAACCACCGTCCGCCCGGCCATGGTGGTGCAACCGCAGCCTTCGGCCCAGGCGATGGACAGCTATCCGGGTGAGGTGCGCGCCCGGTATGAGCCGGATCTGGCCTTTCGTATCGGCGGTAAAGTCAGCAAGCGGTGGGTGGAGGAGGGCGAGCGGGTCAAGGCTAACCAGCCGCTGGCAGAGCTCGACCCACAGGATGTGCGCCTGCAACTGGAAGCCACCCGTGCCCAGGTCGCCGCCGCCGAGGCCAACCTGAGCCTGGTGCGCGCCGAGCGTGACCGTTACAAGACCCTGATGGACCGTCAGATGGTCAGCCGCTCGCAGTACGACAATTCCGAAAACCTTTACCGATCCGGTGAAGCGCGCCTGAAGCAGATCAAGGCTGAATTTGATGTGTCGAGCAACCAGGCCGGCTATGCGGTGCTGCGCGCCCCCCAGGACGGTGTTGTCGCCAAGCGCGCGGTGGAAGTCGGCCAAGTGGTGTCCGCCGGCCAGACGGTGTTCACCCTGGCCACCGATGGTGAGCGCGAAGTGCTGATCAGCCTGCCCGAGCAAGGCTTCGGCCGGTTCAAGATTGGTCAGCCGGTGTCGGTGGAATTGTGGAGCCAGCCAGACCAACGCTTTGCCGGGCGCATCCGTGAGTTGTCGCCTGCGGCTGATCCCAAGTCGCGTACCTTCGCCGCCCGCGTCGCCTTCACAGGTGGCAAAGTCCCGGCCGAACTGGGCCAGAGCGCCCGAGTGTTCATCCAGGCTGACGGCGTAATTCCTCTGTCGGTACCGCTGTCTGCGCTCAGTGCGGAGAACGGCGCGTCCTATGTGTGGCGTGTGCAAGCGGACAACACGCTGAAACGCACACCGGTGCGCATTGGCGCCTTCGGCGAAAAAACCGTGCCGGTCCTCGAAGGCTTGGCCCCCACCGATTGGGTGATTGCAGCGGGCGTGCATGTGCTCCATGAGGGCCAGCAAGTGCGCCCGGTGGATCGCTCCAACCGTGTCGTGAATCTGGCGGCCAAGGAGTAGTCCCCGATGGGTTTCAATCTTTCCGAATGGGCGTTGCGTAATCGCCAGATCGTACTGTTCCTGATGATCCTGCTGGCGGTGGTCGGCACGCTGTCCTACACCAAGCTGGGGCAAAGCGAGGACCCGCCGTTCACCTTCAAGGCCATGGTCATCAAGACCAATTGGCCCGGGGCCACCGCCCAGGAAGTCTCGCGCCAGGTCACCGAGCGTATCGAGAAAAAACTCATGGAGACGGGCGACTACGAGCGCATCGTGTCCTTCTCGCGGCCCGGTGAGTCCCAGGTCACCTTTATGGCCCGCGACGCGATGCATTCCGCGCAGATTCCGAACCTGTGGTACCAGGTGCGCAAGAAGATCAGTGACATCCGCCAGACCTTGCCGCCGGATATCCAGGGGCCGTTTTTCAACGATGAATTCGGCACCACCTTCGGCAATATCTACGCGCTGACCGGCGATGGCTTCGACTACGCGGTGCTCAAGGACTATGCCGATCGCATTCAGATTCAGCTGCAACGTGTGCCGGATGTGGGCAAGGTCGAGCTGCTTGGGCTACAGGATGAGAAGATTTGGATCGAACTGTCCAACCTCAAGCTCGCCACCCTCGGCCTGCCATTGGCGGCAGTGCAGCAGGCATTGCAGGAGCAGAACGCCGTCTCTACGGCCGGCTTCTTTGAAACCCCGACCGAACGTGTGCAGCTGCGCGTGTCAGGCAACTTCAAAACCGTGGAGGAGATCCGCAGTTTCCCGATTCGCGTGGGGGACCGCACGTTCCGTATTGGCGACGTGGCCGACATCCACCGTGGCTTCAACGATCCGCCGGCGCCGCGCATGCGTTATATGGGCGCGGACGCCATCGGCCTGGCGGTGGCCATGCGCGATGGCGGCGACATTCTGGTATTGGGCAAGGCCCTTGAAGGTGAATTCGCACGCCTGCAGAAGAACCTTCCGGCTGGCATGGAACTGCGCAAGGTGTCGGATCAGCCGGCAGCAGTGAAAACCAGCGTCGGTGAGTTCGTACAGGTATTGGCCGAGGCGTTGGCCATCGTCTTGCTGGTGAGTTTTTTCTCACTGGGGGTGCGCACCGGTATGGTAGTGGCCCTGGCGATTCCGCTGGTGCTGGCGATGACCTTTGCCACAATGTATTACCTCGGTATCGGCCTGCACAAAATCTCCCTCGGCGCGTTGGTGCTGGCCTTGGGTTTGCTGGTCGACGACGCCATCATCGCCGTGGAAATGATGGCGATCAAAATGGAGCAGGGTTACGACCGGCTCAAGGCCGCCAGCTTCGCCTGGACCAGCACGGCGTTCCCCATGCTGACGGGCACCTTGATCACGGCGGCGGGCTTTCTGCCGATTGCCACCGCACAATCGAGCACCGGCGAATACACCCGCTCGATCTTCCAGGTGGTGACCATCGCGCTGCTGGCCTCGTGGGTCGCTGCGGTGGTGTTTGTGCCGTACCTGGGAGAAAAACTCCTGCCGGACCTGGCGAAAATTCACGCGGCCAAACACGGCACCGATGGCCCCGATCCCTACGGCACGCCGTTCTACCAACGTGTAAGGCGTTTGGTTGAATGGTGTGTGCGTCGCCGCAAGACCGTGATTGTCCTGACCTTGCTGCTGTTTATCGGCTCGGTGGCGCTGTTCCGATTTGTGCCGCAACAGTTCTTCCCCGCTTCCGGTCGCCTGGAATTGATGGTTGACCTGAAACTGGCGGAAGGCGCCTCACTGAGCAACACCGCCGACCAGGTCAAACGCCTGGAAGCCTTGCTCAAGGAGCACGCAGGCATTGAAAACTATGTGGCCTACGTTGGCACGGGTTCGCCGCGTTTCTATCTGCCCCTGGACCAACAATTGCCGGCCGCGAGCTTCGCGCAATTTGTGGTGCTGGCCAAAACCATCGAAGAGCGTGAAGGCCTGCGCACCTGGTTGATCGAAACCCTTAACGAACAATTCCCCGACCTGCGCTCGCGGGTCACGCGCCTGGAGAACGGCCCGCCAGTGGGCTATCCGGTGCAGTTTCGTGTGACCGGCGAACACATCGAGGAAGTTCGTGCCTTGGCCCGCAAAGTGGCGGCCAAGGTTCGCGAAAATACCCATGTGGTCAACGTGCACCTGGACTGGGAAGAACCGAGCAAAGTCGTCTACCTCAATATCGACCAGGACCGCGCCCGTGCGCTCGGCGTAAGCACCGCCAACCTGTCGAAGTTCCTGCAGAGTTCGCTGACCGGTTCCACCGTCAGCCAATTTCGCGAGGACAACGAGTTGATCGAAATCCTCCTGCGCGGCACCGTGCATGAGCGCACCGAGTTGTCATTGCTGCCTAGCCTGGCGGTGCCGACCGACAATGGCAAAAGCGTGGCGCTGTCGCAGATTGCTACCCTCGAATACGGCTTCGAAGAGGGCATTATCTGGCATCGCAACCGCCTGCCGACCGTCACCGTGCGCGCCGACATCTACGGCAAGGAACAACCGGCGACGCTGGTGCAGCAGATTCTGCCAACGCTCGCTGACGTGCGCGCAGAACTGCCGGACGGCTACTTGCTCGAAGTCGGCGGCACCGTCGAGGATTCTGCCCGTGGCCAGAACTCGGTCAAGGCCGGTGTGCCTTTGTTCATTGTGGTGGTGCTGACCCTGCTGATGCTGCAACTGCGCAGTTTCTCACGCACGGCGATGGTGTTTCTGACGGCACCGCTGGGCTTGATCGGGGTGACCTTGTTCCTGTTGGTATTCCGTCAACCCTTCGGCTTTGTCGCCATGTTGGGAACCATCGCCTTGTCGGGGATGATCATGCGCAACTCGGTGATCCTGGTGGACCAGATCGAACAAGACATCAAGGCTGGATTGGCACCGTGGCAGGCGATCATCGAAGCCACCGTCCGACGCTTCCGCCCGATTGTACTGACAGCCCTGGCGGCGGTGCTGGCGATGATTCCGCTGTCACGCAGCGTGTTCTTCGGGCCGATGGCGGTGGCGATCATGGGCGGATTGATCGTGGCAACGGCGTTGACCCTATTGTTCTTGCCGGCCCTGTATGCTGCGTGGTTCCGAGTGAGGAAGGACGTCGCGTAATCATGCTGGCCACCGTTTCAGCCCTGATGTTGTTGTTGCTCGCCCCAGGCCCGACCAACACCCTGCTGTTCCGTGCGGGGGTGTTGTTCGGCTATCGGGCGTCGTGGACGCTGGTCTTTATCGAATGCCTGGCCTACTTGCTGCAGGTGTCGGTGTGGGGCGTGGCGTTGCTTTATCTCGCGGCCTATTCGCCAGGGATGTTGAACATCACGCAACTGGGGGCGGCCTGCTACCTGCTGTATGTCTCGTTCAGGCTGTGGCAGCGCAAAAGCAGCGCTGTCACTGCGGCCGGCGACGGTTTTTCCGGCCTGTATTTTTTCTGGCTCACCGTGATGAACCCCAAAGGCCTGCTGATCGTTTCGTTTATCGCACCGGCCGACGCCTTTACGTCGCTGCAAGGCTATGTGGGGTTCATGGCCACCCTTGCGATGGTGGTGATACCGGTAGGGGCGGCGTGGATCGTGCTGGGCAGCCGCTTTGAAGGCATTCAGAAGACGTGGTTCACGCCCTTGAAGATCAACCGCGCGACGTCCGTGGCTATCGGCTGTTTCGCGACGATCATGCTAGGGCGGCTGGCGGGCTCGGTTATTCATTGATTTACATGCCGATGCAAACCGCTATCGGCGGCGGTGGAACGTTCCTCTTTTTCACTCCACTCAGCATTGCCTGATGAACAGGCACGGGTTTCGACTTCGCCTGTTGGCGGTCGGGCCCGATTTAATGAGTTTATGGAGTGCCATATGTCGTTTTTTACTGAAATTGCTGCTTTTAAAGGGGCGTTTTTCGGCGCGTTGTTGGGCAATCATTTGCCTTGCAAACAGGTCGAGACCACCAGGCCGCAGAGGCCGGATCATGGAAAGCCCGGGCCTCACCGCCCTCATTCCGTTCAGCCAGTGGTGGGTCACACCCAACCCGCCAAGCCGAGCTACGGTAAACCGCACTCACAGCCACAGCCACAGCCACAGCCACAGCCACAGCCACAGCCGTACAGGCCTTTGTATCCGCTGTTTCGTTGAGTCGCTAGGCCGCTAGCGCAAGACAACTGCGCCCAGGTGTGTGAGGACCCACCTGGGCGCAGCAGAGTGAAGGGTGACGCTGGGGCATTACAGCGCGCCAAACACCTTCTTCGCCAGGCTGGTGGCTGCCGCCGCAGGGTTCTTGCGAATGGTTTCTTCCTGCTGCGCAATCATTTTGAACAAGCCATCCAGCGCCTGTTCGGTCACGTAGCTTTCGACATTGGCACTTTTGGCATCAACCGCGCCAAAGGCCGCCGCCTTGCCCGCCAGGGCGTTGTATTGCTGGGCGACGCCAACCTTGTCGGTGGCAGCCTTGACGATCGGCAGGAACTTGGCGCGGATCTCTTCGCGGCTGCTTTTGTTCAGGTATTGAGTCGCCGAGTCCTGGCCGCCAGTGAGGATGCCCTTGGCGTCGGTCACGCTCATGTTTTTTACCGCATTGACCAGAATCGGTTGCGCCTGGGTCACGGCGGTTTCAGCCGCCTTGTTCATGCTGGTTTCCAACTGCGTGACTTGATCGCCCATGCCGAACATTTTCAGCTTGTCGGCCACTTTGCCCAGCTTGCCTGGCAGACCAATCTTCACTTGTGGGTTGTTGCTGAAACCACCGGGTACGCCCAGTTGTTTCACGGCAATCTGCGCGCCTTGGGTCAGTGCATCCTTGAGGCCGCCGCTGGCGTCAGCCTGGGACAGGTTGCCAAGTGACAGGGCCATGGCGTTGGCGCCAAGCAGCAGGCCGGCGCACAGGGCCGTGAGGCGAAGGGAGTTACGGAGCATGGGCGCTTCCTTTTGATCGGGCTTAGGGGCTGGAAAGTATCAGTGTGCGACCGCATCCACCCGCAGGCGCAGTGGTTGCGGGTCTTGGCCGTTCAGCTGTACAGCGTGCCGTTCGGTGGTGATAAACAGTAGCTTGCCATCCAGCTCGATGCGAGCGCTCACCGAGTACGTGTGACCTGGCTTGATGTGGGCGGGGTCGTAGCTCAGGTGAAACGGCAGTGGTACCTGGCCTTTTACCGGGCCTTTCTGTTCAGCCAGGGTCACGGCCGGGGCGTCCATCAAGGACACGTCCTGCAGGCTGACGCTCAAGGTGGCGGTGGGCGGCAGGGCGATGCGTTGCAGGTAGAACACTTCACCGTCGAGGCTGGCTTTGGCGGCGGGGTTCATGGACTGGCAGGCTCCGAGCAGGGCGGTCAGGCCGAGGAGGATGATCTTTTTCATGGTGCAGCTCCTTTTCAACGGCGCCGGAATCCCCCCGACGCCTCATTCAATCTAGCGGCTTTCTTCAGGCGTGGCCGGTGCCTCGGCGGCGCCATCGACACGGTGCAACGCCACCTGGCGGATCGACAGGCGAATATCGGCCGGCAACACGCGTTTTGCCGCGCCTTCGGCCAGCTCACCCAGCAGGTCGTGGTAGCTCAACTTACCGGCGGCATCGCGGCGCAGCACATCTTCCTCCAGCAACGTCTGGATAAAATGTCGGAAAAGGCTCTTATCGAAGAATTCCGGGGCATTGAGGCCATGCAGGATCGACAGGCGCTGGGCCATGATCGTGCACAGGTCTTCCAGCTCTTCGGCGCTGATGCTGTTCTGGCCGCTGTTGAGCAGCAGCGAGATCGCCATGTAGAAGCGTTGCAGGGTCTGGGCGATGCTCTTGGACAGCAACGTCAGCAGCACAAAGTGCCGCGAACTCGGGGCCGGGCGCAGGTAGACCTCGTTTTCGAAGCGCAGCAGGCCTTGTTCGACAAACGCCTCAAGCCACTGGTCGACCACCGCGTCCAGCTCCTCCAGCGACCAGCGGATAAACAACTCCGATTGCAGGTACGGGTAGAGCGCGCGGGTGTAACGCAGGATTTGTTCGCGACTCATCCGCGAGCTGCTTTGGAAGAAGCTTGCCAGCAGCGCGGGCAGGGCGAAGATGTGCAGCACGTTGTTGCGGTAATAGGTCATCAGGACGGCATTCTGCTCGTCCAGGTACAGAATCTTGCCCAGGGCGTCACTCTGCTCGGACAGCAGGTCCATGTCCTTGACGTGCTTGATCAACGCCATGCCATCGCCTTCCGGCAAGGTGGTATGCGGCGAGTACGGCACGCGACGCAGCAGCGCGAGGTACAGGTCCAACTGACGCGCCATGGCCTGTTCGTCCAGGGCCAGGCGGGTGGTGGACAGCAGCGCCAGTGCCACCAGGTTCACCGGGTTGACTGCGGCGGCTTCGTTCAAGTGGCGCGCCACCTGCTCACCGAGGCGGTTGGTGGTTTCGTTGAGCCAGGCGGGTTTGTAGTTCGGCCCCAGTTCCTGGTTGCGCCAGTCGGGTTGCTCGGTGTCGAGAAACTCGGCCAGTTTGATCGGTTCACCGAAGTTGACCGCGACTTGGCCAAATCGCTGCTTGAGCGCGCCGACCACTTTGAAAATATCAAAGATCGATTCTTTTTTCTTGCTCGCGCCGCGCAGCTCGCCGAGGTAAGTGCGGCCTTCCAGCACACGCTCATAGCCGATATACACCGGCACAAACACGATCGGCATGCGCGAAGAGCGCAGGAAACTGCGCAGGGTAATGGCCAGCATCCCGGTTTTCGGTTGCAGCATACGCCCGGTGCGCGAACGCCCGCCTTCCACGAAGTACTCCACCGGGAAACCCTTGGTGAACAGCGTGTGCAGGTATTCGTTGAACACCGAGGTATACAGCGGGTTGCCCTTGAAGGTGCGGCGCATGAAAAACGCACCGCCACGGCGCAACAGCCTGCCGATTACCGGCATGTTCAGGTTGATGCCGGCGGCGATGTGCGGTGGAGTCAGGCCATTCTTGAACAGCAGGTACGAGAGCAGCAGGTAGTCGATATGGCTGCGGTGGCAAGGCACATAGATCACCTCATAACCCTGGGCGACCTTTTGCACACCCTCGATGTTATTGACCTTGATGCCGTCGTAGATCTTGTTCCAGAACCAGCTCAGTACCACTTCCAGAAAGCGGATCGCGGTGTAGGTGTAGTCCGAGGCGATCTCGTTACCGTAGCGCAGGGCCTGGGCCTTGGCTTTTTCCGGGGTGATTTTTTCGCGTTCGGCTTCCTCGCTGATGGCTTGGCGCACCAACGGCATATTGACCAGGCCCTTCACCAAATTGCGGCGGTGGGACAGGTCAGGGCCGATCACGGCGGTCTTCAGGTTACGAAAGTGCACACGCAGGATGCGCTGGGCCATCCGCACGGTGCGTTCGTGACCTTTATTGTGCTCGATCAATTCACGCAGGTTGATAGGCGCAGAGAATTGCACGCGGGTCTTGCGGCCCAGGATCAGAATGCTTAACAGCCGGCGTAGACGGCCGGTGACGGCCCAACTGTCGGCAAACAGCAGTTTCCACGGGCTGGACTCGCTCTCGGGCGACTGCCCCCAGAACACGCTGACGGGAATGATTTGTGCATTCTCTTCGGCGTGTTCGGTCAGGGTGTTGACCAGCCGGTTCAGGGTTGGCGGTGCGCCGCGCTTGTCCTGGCGGCCAAGCCAGTCCGGCTCCGGCGTGAGGTAGAAGAACGCGGCGGGTTCGATCAGCGGGCCCACCGATACCGGCAGCACCGGGCGCGGCAGGCCGGCCTTGGTGCACTCGGTATCGACCACGGCCAATTCGGTGAGGGAGGGCGATTGCAGGACGTAGAACACCGGCCGGCTGCGGTCCAGGTTGAGGGTAAGGGACGACTGGTTGATCGTTTCCGAGCGAACCCAGAGGTACAACAGTCGGCGCAAGGTGCCAAACACCAGACGGCGGAACGGGGAGCGGGTCATAGGCGAGCTGCTTCAAGTGGAAAAAACCGAGCAGGCGCTCGGGCGGGTAGTGTGCCGTATTCGCCGAAAATCGGCAAAAAAGCAGCGATGTAAACTTGAGTTGATCGTTTTTGAGCCTGTCTTATACTCGGCAGTTCAATGCGCACGACTCAACAATAAAAATGCAAGTGGGAGTAAGACAGATGGCAACGCGTGAAACCGGCAATGTGAAGTGGTTCAACGATGCAAAAGGCTATGGTTTTATTCAGCGTGAAGACGGCAAGGATGTGTTTGTGCACTACCGCGCCATTCGCGGTGAAGGCCACCGCTCATTGGCCGAGGGCCAGCAGGTGGAATACGCCGTGGTGACCGGCGAGAAGGGGTTGCAGGCAGAGGATGTCGTCGGGCTGTAACCTGTTTTTGCTGCACCGCTGAACCCTTGTGGGAGCGGGGTTGCTCGCGAAAGCGGTGTGTCAGTCACTGTAAAGGCGACTGATCCACCGCTTTCGCGAGCAAGCCCGCTCCCACATTTAATGGGGTTCACAAATCAGCTTCAGGCCGTCTTCCAGGTGATCTGCTCTTCACCGTCCACGCTGATGCGAATCCAGGTGTCAGCGCTTTCCTCGCCTTCTTCCTCAACCCAGGTACCCGGCGCGCAACGCACTTCGACGTTCAGCGCAGCAAACGCCGCGCGGGCGCAGGCGATGTCGTCGTCCCATGGGGTCTGGTCGCTTTCCAGGTACAGGCTGTTCCATTTGCCGACGGCTTTTGGCAGCCAGGTGACCGGCACGCTGCCGGCCTTGCACTTGTAGGTCTGGCCTTTCTGGACCCAGTCGGTGCACGGGCCCAGGGCAGCGCCCAGCCAGGCGGCAATCGCCTTGTGGTCGACGTCGGCGTCCTTCAGGTAAATCTCGATATCAGGTTGGCGCATGGATGTTCCTCGTTGCGGGATTCGAAAATCCATTCGCGGATGCTTAAAAGTTGGTTATTGAAGCACGAAATAATCGTAGCGCATCGACACTGTGACCTGCAGCGGCTCGGCCGCCTCAATCACCTCGGCGCGGCGCTCGGCACTCGCGCGCCAGCCATGGGGCGTCATCGCCAGCAGGTTGGCGCGGTCCTGGGGTGCGGCCAGGCTCAGGGTGAACGCCAGGGTTTCGCTGTGGGCGAGGCTCATGCCGTCCGGCACCAGGGCCAAATGCTTGTCGTCAGTGTATTCACGCACTTCGTCGTACAGGCGCTCGCGCAGCTCCATCAGGTGGCCCGCGGTCGGGCCGACCTTCATCAAGCCGCCGCCGGGGCTGAGCAGGCGTTTGGCCTCTTGCCAGTCCAATGGGCTGAACACGCTGGCGAGAAACTGGCAGCTGGCATCGGCCAACGGCACGCGGGCCATACTGGCGATCAACCAGGTCAGCGCCGGGTTGCGTTTGCACGCGCGCTTGACCGCTTCCTTGGAAATGTCCAGCGCGTAGCCGTCAGCCTCGGGCAAGGCTTCGGCGATTTGCGCGGTGTAGTAACCCTCGCCACAGCCGATGTCTACCCAACGCTGTGGCGCGCGCTCGGCGGCCAGTTCGGCCAGGCGCTTGGCCACTGGTGCGTAATGCCCGGCGTTGAGGAAGTCGCGGCGCGCCTCGACCATGGCCAGGTTATCGCCCGGGTCGCGGCTGTTCTTGTGCTGCACCGGCAACAGGTTCAGGTAACCCTGGCGCGCACGGTCAAAACGGTGCCCGACCGGGCACGCCACGCCATTGTCCACCGCATTGAGCGGTGCGCTGCAAATGGGGCAGGCGAGCATCAGGCGAGCAACTTGATCAGGGTGTGGTAGTAGATTTCGGTCAGCACGTCGAGGTCACTGGCCAGGATGCGTTCGTTGACCTGGTGGATCGTCGCGTTGACCGGGCCCAGCTCTACCACCTGGGTGCCCAGCGTGGCGATGAAGCGCCCGTCGGACGTACCGCCGCTGGTGGACGCCTGGGTCTCGCGGCCGGTAATTGCCTTGATGCTGGCCGATACCGCATCCAGCAACGCGCCCGGTTCGGTGAGGAACGGCAGGCCGGACAAGGCCCATTCCACGTGCCAGTCCAGGCCATGTTTGTCGAGGATCGCCGCAACGCGTTGTTGCAGGCCTTCCACCGTGGATTCAGTCGAAAAGCGGAAGTTGAACACTGCCGTCAGTTCACCGGGGATCACGTTGGTGGCGCCGGTGCCGGAATTGAGGTTGGAAATCTGGAAGCTGGTCGGCGGGAAGAAGGTGTTGCCGTTGTCCCAATGCTCGGCGGCCAGTTCCGCCAGGGCCGGTGCGGCCAGGTGGATGGGGTTCTTCGCCAGGTGCGGATACGCCACGTGGCCTTGTACACCGCGCACGGTCAGGGTCGCGCCGAGAGAGCCGCGACGGCCGTTCTTGACCACATCGCCGACCAGAGAGGTGCTCGACGGTTCGCCGACGATGCACCAGTCGAGGCGCTCCTTGCGTGCCGCCAGACGCTCGATCACCGCCTTGGTGCCATGGTGCGCCGGGCCTTCTTCATCGCTGGTGATCAGGAAAGCGACCGAGCCCTTGTGGTCCGGGTAGTCGGTGACGAACCGCTCGGACGCCACCAGCATTGCGGCCAGGCTGCCTTTCATGTCTGCCGCGCCACGGCCGCACAGCATGCCGTTTTCATCGATCAGCGCGTCGAACGGGTCGTTCTGCCAGGCCTGCACCGGGCCGGTCGGGACCACGTCGGTGTGGCCGGCAAAGCACAGCACCGGGCCTTCGTGTTTGCCGTGGGTGGCCCAGAAGTTGTCCACGTCTTCGATGCGCATTGGCTCAAGCTTGAAACCGGCGTCGCCCAGGCGCTGCATCATCAGCTTCTGGCAGTCGGCGTCAATCGGTGTGACCGACGGGCGACGGATCAGGTCGATAGCGAGTTGAAGGGTCGGCGAAAGGTCGGCATGGGCCGTCATGGGGAAACTCCGGGAAGCGTGTAAGGGGCGCGCAGGACGAATGTGGATACAGATCTTGAAATGGCGCAGGTTCAATGTGGGAGCTGGCTGGCCCGCGATAGCATCGCCGCGGTGTACCTGCCAGGCCGCGGCGTCTGCATCGCAGGCAAGCCAGCTCGCACAGAAAGCAGGGCTAGGCCAAGTCTCACAAAACGGCCGTTATCTTATAGCAAAACGGCGGCCAGAGGCCGCCGTTTAGTGCATTGCGCACGTTTTTACTCTGCCGTTGCCGGCTCACCCTTCGGTGCCGGTTTTGGCAGCGACGAGAGGAACGCCATGATCAACGCCGCCACGTACGGCAGCGATTGCACCAGCAGCATCACGACCCAGAAGCGAATGTCATTGCTCGGCAGGCCCTGCACCAGGTAGATCCCCAGCGCCGCGCCCCACAACAGCAGCATGATGAACATTTCTTCGCGCGCTTCGGAAATGGCTACCCAGAAGCCGTGGTTATCCGCGTTTTTCGGTGTACGAAAGAACGGGATGCTGGTGGTGAAGAAGCCATACAGCACCGCCTTGGCGATGGTGTGAGACAACGCCAACCCGGCCAGGGCCGCGCAGAACGCATCCTTGAGGTTCACGCCGACTGCACGGCGGTACAGGAAGATGATCTTGCCCACCTTGAACACGAACAGCGCCAACGGCGGAATCGCGAAAATCAGCAGCGGCGGGTCGACACGGGTCGGCACGATAATCATCGCCGCCGACCACAGCAGCGCGCCGACGGTGAAGAAGATATTCATACCGTCCGCCACCCACGGCAACCAGCCCGCGAGGAAGTGGTAGCGCTGGCCACGGGTCAACTCGGTGCCTTTACCGCGCAAGAGGCTGGCGGTGTGACGCTTGATGATCTGAATCGCCCCGTAGGCCCAGCGGAAACGCTGTTTCTTGAAGTCGATAAAGGTGTCCGGCATCAGGCCTTTGCCGTAGCTGTCGTGGTAATACGCCGCCGACAGACCTTTCTCGAACACGCGCAGGCCCAGCTCGGCGTCTTCACAGATGCACCAGTCGGCCCAGCCCAGTTCTTCGAGTACCGAGCGACGGGTCATGGTCATGGTGCCGTGCTGGATGATCGCGTCGCGGTCGTTACGGGTAACCATGCCGATGTGGAAGAAGCCTTTGTATTCTGCGTAGCAGAGCTTCTTGAAGGTACTTTCGTTCTGGTCGCGGTAGTCCTGCGGCGACTGCACCACAGCGATTTTCGGGTCGGCGAAGTGCGGCACCATGTGCTTGAGCCAGTTCGGCGACACGCAATAGTCCGAGTCGATCACCGCGATCACTTCAGCATCCTTGGCGGTGTGCGGGATTAAGTAGTTCAGCGCGCCGCCCTTGAAACCGGCCAGGGGCGCGACGTGGAAGAACTTGAAGCGCGGGCCGAGGGTTTCGCAGTAGTCGCGCACCGGTTCCCAAACCGCTGGGTCCTTGGTGTTGTTGTCGATGATCAGGACTTCGTAGTCCGGGTAATCGAGGGCGGCCAGCGCGTCGAGGGTCTGTTTGACCATCTCCGGCGGCTCGTTGTAGCACGGCACATGGATCGACACTTTCGGGCGGTAGTCCGAATCACCTTCGACCGGCAGGAATTCACGCCGGCGTTTGTGAGTCCATACCGCTTCCGCCAATTCGTGGGCCTCGGTCAGCAACACGATAAACACGCCCAGCGCGCCGAGGGCCAGCAAGATCCCGACGGTCACACTGAACCAGGTGCTGTATTGCTGGCTGTAGTCGTAGCCAATCCACACCAGCACCGACCCGCACAGGAACGCGATGAAGGTCAGGAAGGTCCGGCCCCGCTGGCGCAGGGCCGAGCCGTCGATCATCAGCAAGGTCAGCGAGAGCAGTGCAAGCACCACCGAGCCGATGGCCAGCACGCGCCATTGCGGGATCGCGACCACCGGGCCTTCAAAGTTGAATTTCTGCTGACGCGCGGCGTTGTACACACCCCAGTAAGCGCCGGCTGAACCTTCGTCACTGACTTTCCACGGCTGGTCGAAGGCCTCGATCACGAAGTAGTTGTAGCCTTGGCGGTTGAGCTTGTTCACCAGTGTGCGCAGGTAAACCGCCTGGTCTGCCGGGGATGTTTCATTGCCCCCGCGCATGCGGCCGTTGCTCGGCCAGCCAACCTCCGACAGCAGCAGTGGCTTTTTCGGGAACAGTTTTTTCAGGTCCTTGGCACGGTCGAGTACGTACTGGCCGGCCTTGTCCACCGGAATGAATTCCCAGAACGGCAGGATGTGCGCGGCAATCAGGTCGACGTGCTTGGCCAGTTGCGGGTTCTTTTCCCAGATGTGCCATTGCTCGGACGTGGTCACCGGCACTTTTACCGCGGCACGCACGCGGTCCAGCAACACGATCAGCGCTTGTGGGGTGATTTCTTCCCGGAACAACGCTTCGTTACCGACCACTACCCGCACGACGCTGCGCGAACTGTTGGCCAGTTCGATGGCGCGCTGGATCTCACGTTCGTTACGTTCAAGGTCCGGGCTGATCCAGATACCCAGGGTCACGCGCAGACCGAACTCTTCGGCCAGCTTGGGGATATCGCCCAGGGTGCCGTCGACCGAGTAGGTACGGATGTTGTCCGTCAGCTTGCTCATGATCTCGAGGTCGCGACGCATTTCTTCGTCGCTGGGGTACTGGTCTTTCTGCGGGAACTGGCCTTGCTGGAACGGCGAGTAGGAAAACCCGGAGATCTGTTCGGGCCAGTTGGGGGCAGTGACCGGGCGGTTGATCAGCGCCCAGAAACCGGTGAACAGCGCGGCAATTGCCAGCACCACCACCAGGTTGAGTCCAAATTTACGCGATGCCATGGTTATGTCGGGTTCCAAAGGGTGTGGAACGAAAAGAGGTGTCGGCCTACGCCGAACGGCGCGCATCCTACACCGGCCCGTCCCTGAGCGTATAGCAGACAGAGAAAAGCCGGACGTTAGTCAGCGAAACACCCGCTAAGTTCTTTACTTGTAGCTTGTCGCTTCGAACTTGTCGCTGCGTAGTCCATAATGCGCGCCGGTTTTTGGGGTATTGGTCATGAGCACAGAAGATCCGCGGTTTGCAGGCGTCGCCCGCTTGTATGGCATTGAAGGCCTGGAACGCTTGAAAGCGGCCCATGTGGCGATCGTCGGCGTCGGCGGCGTAGGGTCTTGGGCGGCGGAAGCCATCGCCCGTTGCGGGGTAGGCGAGATTTCGCTGTTTGACCTGGACGATGTCTGTGTCAGCAACAGCAACCGCCAGTTGCACGCCCTGGACAGCACCGTGGGCAAGCCCAAGGTCGAAGTCATGGCCGAGCGCCTGCGCGGCATCAACCCGGACTGCACGGTGCATGCGGTGGCGGACTTCGTCACGCGCGATACCATGGCCGAATACATCACCCCGAATATCGATTGCGTGATCGACTGCATCGACGCCGTCAACGCCAAGGCGGCGCTGATTGCCTGGTGCAAGCGCCGCAAGATCCAGATCATCACCACCGGCGGCGCGGGCGGGCAGATCGACCCGACGCTGATCCAGGTGTGTGACCTGAACCGCACCTTCAACGACCCGTTGGCGTCGAAAGTGCGCTCCACGCTGCGCCGCGACTACGGTTTCTCGCGCACCGTGACCCGCCATTACAGCGTGCCGTGTGTGTTCTCTACCGAGCAGCTGCGCTATCCCAAGCCGGACGGCAGCATCTGTTTGCAGAAAAGTTTTGTCGGTGACGGCGTGAAGCTGGACTGCGCCGGTGGGTTTGGCGCGGTGATGATGGTGACGGCCACCTTCGGCATGGTGGCGGCGACCAAGGCCGTGGACAAGATTGTCGCCGGGGTGCGCAGGCCGTCTGAGCGGGTCAAACCCACTTAAATCTTACAGCCGAACATAGATCGAAATGTGCGAGCGGGCTTGCTCTCGAAGGCAGAGTGTCAGTCGATACATCATTGACTGAACCAGCGCATTCGCGAGCAAGCCCGCTCCCCCATTTAGTCTTATATACGGCTCAATTCCCGCATGCGCTGCAGGACTGCATTGAGGCCATTACTGCGTGACGGCGACAACTGTCGCGACAGCCCCAACTGTGCAAACCAGTCAGGCAGGTCGACGGCCTGCAACTCGGCCGCAGACAGCCCGTTGACCCGCGCCAGCAGCAACGCCACCAAGCCACGAATCATCCGCGCTTCGCTGCTTGCGGCAAACTGCCAGTGGCCGGCCTGCAAGCGGCCGACCAACCACACCAGGCTTTCACAGCCCTGCACCAGGTTGGCGTCGACCTTGTCCGCATCCGCCAAAGCCGGCAACCGCTCGCCCCATTGCATCAGCATTCGGGCGCGTTGCTCCCAGCTGCCCACGGCTTGAAACGACTCCAGCGCGCTGACCGCCTCCACCGGCAAGCTCATCGCAACATATCCAGCGCCTGGTCCAGCGCTTCAAAGAAACGCTCCAGGTCATCGGAATCGTTGTACAGCGCCAGGGACACGCGGATCGCCCCCGACAACTGCATGGCCTTGAGCAGCGGCATCGCACAATGGTGCCCGGCCCGCACGGCAATGCCTTGCTCGGTGAGCAGGTGCGCAAGGTCGGCGTTATGCACGCCGTCCACCACAAAACTGGCCAAAGCGACCTGCGGCGAGCCCAAGACGCGGATGCCATTGCGTGCCTGCAACCCGCGCAGCAGGTAGTCGTGCAGCGCGGCTTCATGGGCGACCACTGCCGGCTGATCCAGCGAACTCAGGTAATCCAGCGTAGCGCCCAGGCCGATCACGCCGGCAATCGGCGGCGTGCCGGCTTCAAAGCCCAGCGGGGCAGGGCGAAAGCTGGCGCTTTGGTAGTCCGCCTGTTGCACCATCTCGCCGCCAAACTGCCAGTGACGCAGGTGGTGCAGGGCCTCGTTGCGCCCATACAGCACGCCGACGCCGTCCGGGCCGTAGAGTTTGTGGCTGGAAAATACATAAAAGTCGCACCCCAGGGCCTGCACATCGTGCCGACCATGGACGATGCCTTGAGCGCCATCGACCACGGTCAGTGCGCCTTGGTTCTTGGCGAGTGCCAGCAAAGCCTCCAGCGGTTGCCAGACGCCCAGCACGTTGGACAACTGGCTCACCGCCAGCAGGCGGGTGCGCGGGCCGACCAAGGTGGTGGCGGCGTCAAGGTCAATCACGCCGTCATCACCCAGCGGCAATACCACCAGCGTGAGCGCGCGACGTTTGGCCAATTGCTGCCAGGGCAGCAGGTTGGCGTGGTGTTCCAGGGCGCTGATGACAATCTCATCGCCCGCATTGAATAAATGCTCCAGGCCATAAGCCAGGAGGTTGAGCGCAGAGGTTGCGCCGTGGGTAAAGATGATTTGCCCGCTGTCACCTGCGTTCAACCATTGCGCGACCTTGCTGCGACTGTCTTCAAACGCCTGGGTCGCATGGGCGCCGGGCAAATGCTGGGCACGGTGCACATTGGCGGCGCCGTTAGCGTAGTAATGGCTGATGGCATCCAGCAGGGCTTGGGGTTTTTGCGTGGTCGCGGCGTTGTCCAGGTAGGTCTGGTCTTGCCGTTGCAGGGTGGCGATGGCCGGAAAATCGGCGCGCCAGGGAGAGGGCACAAGCATGGTGTTCAAGACTCGTATAAGCGAGCCGCAACCCGAAGGCGCGGCCCGCTAGTGGCATCGAGTGGCTGCTTAGTTGTGAGCGTGCAGCGCTTCGTTCAGTTCGATGGCCGATTTGTGGGTTTTGCACTCCACGGCACCGGTCTCGGAATTACGGCGGAACAGCAGGTCAGGTTGACCGGCCAGCTCACGCGCCTTGACCACTTTGACCAGTTGGTTCTGCTCGTCCAGCAGTGCGACTTTGGTTCCGGCGGTGATGTACAGGCCCGATTCCACGGTGTTGCGGTCGCCTAACGGGATGCCGGTGCCGGCGTTGGCGCCGATCAGGCAGCCTTCGCCGACCTTGATCACAATGTTGCCGCCACCCGACAGGGTGCCCATGGTCGAGCAGCCGCCGCCCAGGTCCGAACCCTTGCCGACGAAGACGCCAGCCGATACCCGGCCTTCGATCATGCCCGGGCCTTCGGTGCCAGCGTTGAAGTTGACGAAACCTTCGTGCATCACGGTGGTGCCTTCGCCCACGTAGGCGCCCAGGCGGATACGCGCAGCGTCAGCGATACGCACGCCGGCCGGTACCACGTAGTCGGTCATTTTCGGGAACTTGTCCACCGAGAACACTTCCAGCAGCTCGCCACGCAGGCGGGCTTCCAACTGACGTTCGGCCAGCTCATTGATGTCGATGGCGCCCTGGCTGGTCCAGGCCACGTTCGGCAGTTGCGGGAACACACCGGCGAGGCTCAGGCCGTGCGGCTTGACCAGGCGATGGGACAGCAGGTGCAGCTTGAGGTAGGCCTCAGGCGTGGAGGTCAGTGCAGCGTCTTCGGCCAACAGGGTCGCGACCAGCGGCGTGTGGCTTTCAGCCAGGCGGCTCAGCAGGGCGGCTTGGGCAGCGTCGACGCCTTTGAGTGCGTCAGCCAGTTGCAGGGCCTGGGAGACGGTGAACGTAATGGCCTGGTTACCTTCGGTGTACCCGAGGATCGGCGCGATGGCCGCGACGATTTCGGCCGACGGGTTGAGCAGCGGTTGTGCGTAAAACACTTCCAGCCAAGCACCTTGGCGGTTCTGAGTGCCGACGCCGAAGCCCAGGCTGAACAGGGAATTGGACATGCTGTTACCTCTACAAAAATGGAAGGCTGGCCTACTTGAGGGCCGCCGAATAACTATCTGGCTTGAAGCCAATCAGGGTTCTGTCACCGAGATCAAGCACCGGGCGCTTGATCATCGAAGGTTGCGCGAGCATCAATTCAATGGCTTTCGACTGATCGAGATCGGCTTTGCGTTCGTCTTCGAGTTTGCGAAAGGTGGTGCCCGCACGGTTCAAAACCACCTGCCAACCGTGCTCGTTGCACCATTGGGTCAAGTGTTCGCGGTCGATACCGGCCGTTTTGTAGTCGTGGAACGCATAGCTCACAGCGTGCTCATCGAGCCAGGTGCGGGCCTTTTTCATGGTGTCGCAGGCTTTGATGCCGAAAAGGTGCAACGTTTTGCTTGAAGCGGTCAAGGAATTGCCCCCCTTTGGGCCAATGGAAAACGAAAGGTCTCGGATTATGCCATGCCTGGCGCATTTGGGTGCCGCTGGTCAGCATCGTGCGACGTTTGTGCAAAAGCCAGCACGCAGCATAGGCAAGTAACATAGCCGGGTAATATGGCACTTCAACGGCCAGTTGTTGCCTGATGTGTGTCGTTGCAAGTCGATTGTCCGGGAAAACCGCGTTATGCAAACCGCCTATACCGTTCTTATCCTGTTGATGCTGGTCAGCGTTTCGCGTCTTGTCGGGCGTGTGATTCCTCTACCTTTACCCTTGGTGCAGATCGCTGCGGGTGCCTTGTTGGCCTGGCCGACCTTGGGGCTGCATGTGGCGCTGGACCCCGAACTGTTCCTGTTTCTGTTTTTGCCGCCCTTGTTGTTCTCCGATGGCTGGCGCATGCCCAAGCGCGAGTTGTGGCGATTACGCGGTCCGATTCTGACGTTGGCGGTGGGCTTGGTGCTGTTCACCGTGGTCGGCGCTGGCTACTTCATTCATTGGATTTTGCCGGCGATCCCGTTGCCGGTGGCCTTCGCCCTCGCCGCGGTTCTATCACCGACGGATGCTGTGGCGGTGTCAGCCATTGCTCAAAATCGTTTGCCCAAGCCGCTGATGCACATGCTCCAGGGCGAAGCGTTGATGAACGATGCCTCGGGGCTGGTGACCTTCAAGTTCGCCCTGGCGGCGGCATTGACCGGCGTGTTCTCCCTGGCGGATGCCAGCCTGACCTTCGTGCTGGTTGCCGTGGGTGGCCTGGCGGTGGGCGTGGCACTGAGCTGGCTGGTCGGCCGGCTGCGCACATGGATGATCGCGCGGGGCTGGGACGACCCGGCCACTCACGTGGTGTTCATGTTGCTGCTGCCGTTTGCCGCCTATGTATTGGCTGAACGCCTGGGCGCCTCGGGCATTCTCTCGGCGGTGGCGGCGGGCATGATGCAAAGCTGGCTCGACCTGTTGCCACGCCAGACCAGTACACGTTTGCTCAACCGCAGTGTCTGGTCGCTGCTCGAGTTTGCGTTCAACGGGCTGATCTTCCTGCTGTTGGGCCTGCAACTGCCCGACATCATCAAGGCCGTGGTCAGCCATGAGCCGACGCTGTGGCCCGCCTTGTTGTATCGCTGCATGGAGGTGGTGGCGATCTTCCTGGTGCTGGTGGTGCTGCGCTTTATCTGGGTGCAGAGCATCTGGCGACTGTCAGGCCTGCTGCGTCGATTACGTGGGAAAAGCGAACTGACCCTGGTGCCGACCGCCCGTTCCTGCTGGCTGCTGACCGTCGGTGGGGTGCGTGGGGCGGTGACCCTGGCGGGTGTGATGTCGGTGCCTTTGCTGCTGGCGCCGGGGCAGGATTTTCCTGAGCGTGACCTGCTGATTTTCATCGCGGCCGGCGTGATTCTGCTGTCATTGATCGCCGCCTGTATCGCCCTGCCGTTGCTGTTGCGCGGCATCGAACAGAGCCCCGACGAAAAGCGCCATAACGAGGTGCGTGAGGCGTGGAAAAAGACCGCCGTGGCGGCAATCCATGCCCTTGAAGCTGAAGAGCCGGCAGAGACCGAAACCCAGGACGCTGCCCAGGCGGCGTTGGCCGCTGAGCTCAAGGCGCGGCTGATGTCGGAATATCGCCATCAATTGGAGGTGTTCAACGACTCCGCCGAAGCCCAGGCGCTGGCGCAGCAGATGGACCAGTTGGAGCGCAAGTTGCGGCTCAAGGCCCTGCGCGCGCAGCGCTTGGAGTTGTACAGCCTGAGTCGCCATCATCAGATTGGTGATGATGTACTTCGAGAAGTATTGGCGGACCTGGACATGAGTGAAGCGAACTTGGGCAGTATTAAATAACTCAGGTGTTGATCATCGCCCGGATCGAGGTGTTCAGCAGTTTTCCGAAGAGTGAATTATCCGCTGGGTAGAGTGACTGCATGAAGCGCTTATCGCCCTCGGACAGGTTTGCCGTTGCTGAGCCATGAGGCGGGAAATCGGTAGTGCATGATGGAGTTCTGATCGTAGGGCGAGACGCTTACTTTATCGTGCGTAAGTTTCTGAAGGATGTTGTGATCGGCTTGCCATGGGGATTTTCCCCGCGCCTCATAATCCTCATAAATCTGTTGTTCATTGAATGCCAATGGTTGATCAGGGTGCTGGTGTTCATGCTTCAAACCCAGGGCATGCCCGAACTCATGCTGGATCGTGGCCGCGATGTTGGCCGGCGAGCCCTTAAAGCCAATGCTCATTGTGGGAGTAGGCTGCGCTACTTTTTTGGCATCGGTGCCCACCTTTGACCATGCGCTACTGGCGTGATTGTTCGCGATGATTCTGATGTCGCCGTTGGCGGTATCAACAAATTTGAAATAGAGATTGGTGTGTGGGGCGCCCACATGATTAATGTTGTGCTTTACCCACTTCTTTTGTTCTTGCGTCATGTTCAACAAAGCAATGTTCAAAACTGAATGTTGAGGCCATGTTTTGGCGGGATCCGCTACGCCGCGTTTATTTCTGATGAGGGCGGGGTGTGGGGGTTCGACGGCGTCGGCTGGCGCGTCGTGCACAGCATAGGCAGGCGCGTAATGGGCCGGGATTGGACGTCATGGGGGTTCACCGAAGCGTTGAAGTGAGATCAGCTTGGGTGGGGTTTTTACGGATTTCTGTTCCGGAATTTGGGCTTCCGGATGAGTCGGTAACGGCCGCCCCCGCGGTGCGGAGGCGGCACCTCGATCAACCGCGGCGCTGGATAAAGTCGCGAATCCGCTCGGCGGCTTCCACGCACTCGGCCAGTGGTGCAACCAGCGCCATGCGCACGCGCCCTGCGCCTGGGTTGAAACCATCAACTTCACGCGACAGGTACGAGCCCGGCACGACGGTCACGTGTTCTTCAACGAACAAGTCCCGGCAGAACGCGGCGTCATCACCTTCGATATTCGGCCACAGGTAGAAACCGCCGTCCGGGTTTTGCACATCCATGACCGGCTTGAGAATCGCCAGCACGGCGTCGAACTTTTCCCGGTAGAGGTCACGGTTGGCCTGCACGTGGGCTTCGTCCTGCCAGGCGGCAATGCTTGCCAGCTGGGTTTGCACCGGCATCGCGCAGCCGTGATAGGTGCGGTACAGCAGGAACGCCTTGAGGATATCGGCGTCGCCGGCGACAAAACCGGAGCGCAGGCCCGGCAGGTTGGAGCGCTTGGACAGGCTGTGGAACACCACGCAGCGCTTGAAGTCCTGGCGGCCCAGTTCGACGCAGGCACTCAGCAGGCCCGGCGGCGGGGTTTGTTCGTCGAAGTACAGTTCGCTGTAGCACTCGTCGGCGGCGATCACGAAGTCGTATTCGTCGGCCAGGGCGATGAGTTTTTTCAGGGTGTCTACCGGGATCAGTGCGCCGGTCGGGTTGCCCGGGGAGCACAGGAACAGGATCTGGCAACGTTTCCAGATGTCCGGTGACACCGCGTCGAAATCCGGGTTGAAACCGTTGGCGTCAAGGCACGGCAGGTAGTGCGGCTTGGCCCCGGCCAGGAACGCCGCGCCTTCGTAGATCTGGTAGAACGGATTCGGGCTCACCACCAGCGCATCTGCACCGCGATTAACCACGGTTTGAGTGAAGGCAAACAGCGCCTCGCGGGTGCCATTGACCGGCAGGATATTGCGCGCCGGGTCCAGCCAGCCGTTGGGCACGTTGAAGCGGCGTTCACACCAGGCGCCGATAGCCTCGCGCAGCGCCGGGATGCCCAGGGTGGTCGGGTACACCGCCATCTGGTCGAGGTTGCTGCTCAGCGCTTGGGCCACGAATGCCGGGGATGTGTGCTTAGGCTCGCCGATGGACAGTGCGATCGGACGCTTGCTCGGGTTCGGTGTGACGCTGCCGAGCAGGGCGCGCAGTTTCTCGAACGGGTAGGGCTGCAGCTGGTTCAGGGCGTTGTTCATCGCAAATCTCGTCAAATTCGGTTGGAAGCATGCGGTCTGTTAGGCAAAGCAATTCAAGTGTGGGAGCGCGCTTGCTCGCGAAAGCGGGATGTCAGCCACTGTAGACGTCGACTGCAGCACTGCATTCGCGCGCAGGCCCGCTGTCACCCAAGCCTGCCCATACAGTCAAATTGAGTGTTCATATCGTCAGTCTGGACAGCTCGACGCCGGGTTCCTGGGTCACGCTCAATTGCTGCACGATCGCTGCCTGTAAACGCAGGCACAGCTCCGGGTCGGACAATGGCTGATTATCGGCATCGGTAATAAAGAACACGTCTTCCACGCGCTCGCCGAGGGTCGCAATCTTGGCGTTTTGCAGCGACAGGTCGAACTCCAGGAAGATCCCGCCGATTCGCGCCAGCAAGCCTGGGCGATCCGGTGCGCTGAGTTCCAGCACCGTCACAGGGCGCTGGGCGTCGTTGGAAATGGTCACCTGGGGCGCAAAGGCGAAGTGCTTGAGCTGGCGCGGCACCCGGCGCTGGATGATGGTCGGGTAGTCGTCCGGGTTGCGCAGGGCTTCGGTGAGGCCTTCGCGGATCTTTTTCACCCGTGCCGGGTTGTCGCCGATCGAGTCGCCGTCGGTATCAAGCACGATGTAGGTGTCGAGGGTGAACTGGCTGCTTGAGGTGATGACCCGCGCGTCGTGGATGTTCAAGTTGAGCTGGTCCATGGCGGCCACGGTCACGGCGAAGAAGTCGTGCTGGTCGGGCGCGTAGATGAAGATCTGCGTGCCGCCCTCGAATTCGCGTTGGGTGGTTTCCTTGATCAGCACCAGCGGCCCGCCATCGGCCGGCTGCTGCAGGATCGCATCACTGTGCCAGGCCACGTCGCCTGCGGTATGACGCAGGAAGTAATCGTCACCCAGTTGCGACCACAACTGCTCGACATCGTCCGGATCGTTGCCGCCGCGCACGAGGATATCCAGGGCCGCGCTTTGCGTGCGGCGGATCTGCTCTTCGCGGTCCACCGGGTTTTCCAGGCCACGGCGCAGTGCGCGCTTGGTCTCGGTGTAGAGCTGGCGCAGCAGGCTGGCGCGCCAGGAGTTCCACAGCGTCGGGTTGGTGGCGTTGATGTCGGAGACGGTCAGCACATAGAGATAGTCGAGACGGGTTTCATCACCGACGATCCCGGCGAAATCGTGGATCACCTGCGGGTCGGACAAGTCCTTGCGTTGGGCGGTCGTCGACATCACCAAGTGGTTCTGCACCAGCCATACGATCAGGCGGCTGTCCCACAGTGGCAGTTGATGACGCTGGCAGAACGCCTCGGCATCGACCGCGCCGATCTCCGAGTGGTCGCCATGACGGCCTTTGCCGATGTCGTGGTACAGGCCTGCCAGGTAAATCAGCTCGGGCTTGGGCAGCTTGGCCATAAGCTTACTGGCCAGCGGGAATTTCTCCGACACCTGGGTGTACTGCAACTTACGCAGGTGTTTGATCAGGTTCAGGGTGTGAGCGTCCACGGTGTAGATGTGGAACAGGTCGTGCTGCATCTGCCCGACGATAAAGCCGAACTCCGGCAGGTAACGCCCGAGGATGCCGTAACGGTTCATCCGCCGCAGGTTGCGGTGGATGCCGATCTTGCATTTGAACAGCTCGATAAACAGGCTGGTGTTGCGAATGTCGTTGCGAAAGTCGTCGTCGATCAGGTGCCGGTTTTCCCGCAGCAGGCGGATGGTATCGGCACGGACGCCTTTGATTTCCGGCTGCTGGGCCATCAGCACGAAGATTTCCAGCATGGCGAACGGCGTGCGACGGAACACGTTGTCGTTGCGCGCCTCGATGTAGCCGTCGTGCAACTGGAAGCGTGAGTTGATCGGCTGCGGCGGTGCTTCGTCTTCGGGGGCCAGGATCACCTCTTCGAAGTGCTGGATAATCAGGTCGCTGAGCTGGGCAATGCTCATGACCACCCGGTAATACTGCTGCATGAAGCTCTCGATGCTGGTTTTTGCATCTTCGCCTTCAAACCCCAGCAGGGTGGCGATGGAGCGCTGATGGTCGAACAGCAAGCGGTCTTCGGAACGCCCGGCGAGCATGTGCAGGGCGTAGCGCACCTTCCACAGGAACTCCTGGGACGACGCCAGCAGTGCGTTTTCGCTTTCTACCAGGAAGCCCTCACCGGCGAGTGCGCGCAGGTTCAGGGTGCCGTATTGGCGACGGGCAACCCACAGGATCGTCTGGATATCCCGCAGCCCGCCCGGCGAGCCTTTGACGTTGGGCTCCAGGTTGTATTCGGTGTCATTGTATTTGTGGTGCCGGGCTTTCTGTTCGGCACGCTTGGCCAGGAAGAAGTCCTTGCTCGGCCACATGTGCGCGGTACTGGTGACTTCCAGCATGCGCTGGCGCAGGCGCTCTGGGCCTGCGACGGTGCGGCTTTCCATCAGGTTGGTGATAACCGTCAGGTCGGCGCGAGCCTCTTCGGCGCATTCGTCCACCGAGCGCACGCTTTGGCCGACTTCCAGGCCGATATCCCACAGCAACGTCAGAAAACGCTCGATGGAATCGCGAAAGATCTCATGATCGGCGCTGTCCAGCAGGATCAGCAGGTCGATGTCGGAGTAGGGGTGCAGTTCGCCGCGGCCATAACCGCCGACCGCCACCAGGGCGATATCGGCGTCTTCACTCCAGCTGAACTGTTCCCAGGCTTTTTGCAGGATGTTGTCGACGAACCAGGCGCGGTCCTCGATCAGCCGACGAATGTCCCGGCCGCTGCGAAAGCGCTCGTCGAGCACCTCGCGGGCCTGGCGGATAGCCTTCTTGAAGGCGGCAATGGGGCTTGCCTTCAGTGCCAGTTCGGCCTGGAACTGGCCGCGGTCGAAGAGTTCGGGATCCACCTGGGGCATCGATCGGCTTTCCTTTCTATCTATTCAGTCAGTCACAGGGTTGCAGGGGAAAACCGAGGCAACATTTTTAAGCCGAAACGCGTGGGATCGTGTCGTCTGCGCGCAACGTGAAGATCTCATAGCCGGTGTCGGTGACCAGCAGGGTGTGTTCCCACTGGGCCGACAGCTTGCGGTCCTTGGTGATGGCGGTCCAACCGTCGCCCAGCACCTTGGTGTCAGCCTTGCCTTGGTTGATCATCGGCTCGATGGTGAAGGTCATGCCCGCTTTCAGTTCCATGCCGGTGCCGGCGCGGCCGTAGTGCAGGATCTGCGGCTCTTCGTGAAACACTTTACCGATGCCATGGCCACAGAATTCGCGGACCACCGAGAAACCGTTCTTTTCAGCGTGCTTCTGGATCACTTCACCGATATCGCCCAGGCGGCAGCCGGGTTTTACGATCTCGATAGCCTTGTACATGCATTCCTGGGTGACCTGGGACAGGCGTTCGGCCCAGACTGGCACGGTACCAACGTGGAACATGCGGCTGGTGTCGCCGTGATAGCCATCTTTGATCACGGTGACGTCGATGTTCAGGGTGTCGCCGTCCTTCAACGGTTTATCGCCCGGAATACCGTGGCAGACCACGTGGTTGATCGACGTGCAGATCGACTTGGGGAAGCCCTTGTAGTTGAGCGGGGCAGGAATGGCTTTTTGCACGTCGACTATATAGTCGTGGCAGATACGGTCCAGGGCCTCGGTGGTGACGCCCGGCTTGACGTGTTCGGCAATCATTTCCAGCACGTCGGCAGCCAGTTTGCCAGCAACGCGCATGCCTGCGATGTCTTCGGCGGTTTTCAAGGTAACGGTCATACAGGTTCTCTCTAGCGCGACGCGCTGAAATCAATACGGTTTACGGGCGTGCGACAAAAGGTTACAGAATTCGCACAAGCCCCAAAAAACGTGATTCTAACAGACGCGGGCGGCAAATCATGAGCGTCTGACGATCGCTTCTCTCTATAAGGTGGGGGCATATTGGCTCTATTCAAAGGCTTACGCAAAAGCCGAAGACGGCAAATGTGATTGCGGGTTTCGTTTTCGTCCTTCATGTGGTATAAAATGCGCCGCTTTCCGGGGATGCCCCGTAGAGCTTAAATCCACACACGTGTCGACACGATGACCTGGGTGCCGGAGGCGAATGCCGCTGGTTGGTCATTGGGATACGTGGAGGCCAAACCCGACTTATTAAGGAA
>PJQF01000207.1_pt1 | contig 28597 bp, 40 predicted proteins | sample 1503741 | NCBI WGS metagenome assembly PJQF01 (sample SAMN07775949, study PRJNA414020) | Biofilm metagenome, whole genome shotgun sequencing project. | isolation source: biomolecule (vanillin) treated reverse osmosis membrane biofilm | place: India: Nagpur | collected 2017-03-21 | reverse complement strand
AGCCCGACGAGCTGACCGCTGCTCTACCACGCAAAAATCAGGGGGACGACTACAGATTCTTTTTGTGGATGCGCCAGCCCATGGCGACACCGGGATGCAAATACTCGCCGGTGCGTGGATGGCGCGAGAAGTCGGTCTCGCCAACTTGGCGTGCGACCGCCTCCCATGCCGTTCTGGCGCGCTCCAGCAGATTGCTTTTGGCTTTCAGCTTCACGCGCACCTCCAGAAGGATGAATTCGAGGAAATAAAAAACCCGGCGCTATGGCCGGGCTTTCTTTGTTTGGTTGTCATCCTGTGATGCACCAAACCGCAGGTTCGAAATCTACGCGGTCATTCGGTCACTGTCAAGCAGCCTGCTGAAGCAAGAGACCGCGCTCCTCGAGCAGTAACTCAACGGCTACGTGCGCCGCGCTCACTTGATCATCCAGCCAGCGCTTAGTGATCGATCGCCAGCGGCGCAAAGTCCTTTCCGGCGTGCCGTCAGCGTCCCAGCTGTGCAGCACGTAGAACGACGCCGGCAATCCGTTCCGTTTCTCCGGGACCATCCAGGCCATCACGCATTTGGTCTTGAAGAGTTGGTGCGCCGGACTGATAACTCTAGGCGTGAGGTAGGCGGCGGCCGCCCTCACCTCGTTCTGGTTGATCGAGTACTTACCCACCAGCGCCTGCCATTGGATTTCTGGCAAAGCCCGCTTTAGCGTTGCTCGCGTCATTGAGTCCTGAGTGAGCCGCTCTTCAGGCGAAAGACCATCGCTTACCGATTGCCCTGGGAGCTCGTCATCAAAGGTTGCCTTGTAATGGCGTTGCCAAGACGCCTTCTTTGTTCCGTCGTGGATCTCGATCGACATAACTCGACTGATGCAGTGTGCTGCGTCACGGTACACGCTCATCAGGCAGCCCTCCGGATGCGGCGTGGTGGTGGGTTGTCGTCCAGGCCAAGCAGATTGCGCAACAGCTTGTCGGCCGATTTGCTCTTGGCGTTCCCCTCTGCCACCCAGCGCTTGCAGTACTCCCCGAATTCGATATTGACCCGGGTAGCGTGCCAACTGGCGACCATATCCAAGAGGCAGGCCATGGCTGCGGCGCCGCCAACCTTCTCTTGGGCCAGCCCCTCCCCGGCGATCTTCAAGAACTTGCGCTCGTGTTCCTGCAGGCTTTTGCGCGGCAATGCCGCCGTCACGTTACTCATTTGCGGCACTCCCGAGGCTTTTACAAACCTCCACAATCACAATTTGTTGAATCGCCATGCAGCCCTTGCGGGGCGCGGCCTGTAGCGAAATACGTGAATCTTGGAATCTAGCGCCCGTCTGCTCGGCATTCGCGGCTTGGGCGTATCCGTCTAACGCTTCCCCGCCGCTCATAGCGTTGCACCCCGCACTTGCAGGTACTCGTTTGGCTTCATGTCGTTGCGCGCCTGGGCCGATACAGCGTGACGCCAGGCTCGATACGCCTCCTCCGGCGAGTCACCAACCCCTGCCCATGGGTGTTCCTTGGCAAAGCACCAGAAGGTGCCGCTGCGCCCGGTGATCCGCGCCTTCGGTAGCCGGCCGGTAAACCCGACCTTGTGCCGCGCCAGCCAGCCCTCGACCGCGGGCCAGATGATTGCCCGCTCCGGTTCGGAGAACTCGCCTTTCCCGCCATTGCTGTAGACCTCGGCCAGGCCGTAGTCCTGGTTGGCCACCCACAGCATGAACCCGCTGGGGGTGTGGATCAGCTTGTAACCCTTGTGCGCCCATGCCCAGTCCAGCGGAAAAAGGCGAACCGACTCTGCGATGCGCTCGGCTTCGGGATAGAGAACGGTCGAGATAATTTCCATGCCCGGCTCCAGGGTGAAGGGCTCACCACGCAGCGCTGCTGCATAGGCCTTCTCGATCTCTGGCTTCCGCCCCAGTAAACGATCAATCAGATTAAAACTTCTCATCGTTCTTCCTCCCCTTGTACTTGCTGGCGAGTGGGCGGCCCATCTCGACCTCTTCCTCTGATGGATACGGGTTGCCGATAAGCTCAACAAACCGGTGATAGGCGCCCTGGTGCTGCACGCGGCATGAGCCCGTTGGCCCGTGCCTGTTCTTGTCGACGATCAGCTCTGTGACGCCAGCCTTTCCGGCGTCGGATTCACCATCGCGATGCACCAGGATCACCACGTCAGCGTCAGCCTCGATCTGCCCTGAGTCGCGCAGATCGCTTTTGGTCGGGCGCTTGTTGGGGCGGCTGCTTGGACCTCGATTGAGCTGGGCAAGCACCACGATGGGCACCGCCAGCTCTTTTGCCAGTCGCTTCAATCCTTTGCTGATCTCGGTGACCGTTTCGTATCGACTCGACGACTTGTTTTCGCCGTTGACCAGTCCGATGTAATCCAGGGCGACGAATGCAAGGCCGTGCTCGCGCTTCACCGTCCGGCAGATCTGCCGAATGTCCCGCAGTGTCAGCGACGAGTCGTCGCACATGATCAGCGGGGCATCCATCAGCTTGTTCACCGCCGAGGTAAGGCCAGGCCAGTCCGCGTCGGTCATCGAGTGACCTTCGCTGATGTGCTTGAGCTGGACGCTACCGACCGAGGACAGCGAGCGGTTGGTCAGTTCCACGTCCGTCATTTCCAGCGAGAACACCAGGGCAGGCTCCTTCTTGACCAAGGCGACACGCTCGGCGATACCCAGGCCCAAGGTGGTCTTGCCGCTACCGGACGTTCCCGCCACCACCACGACGTGACCAGGACAGATGCCCGGGATGAATTCATCCAGCGATGGCAGTCCCGTATCAAATCCAAGGCTTGCAGTCCGATTGAATCGGCGATCAACACCATCAATCGCCTCGGGCAGAATGTCCTTGATGAATCGGTACCGGCGGCGAGAGTCGAGCCCTTCCGCCTCAAGTGACACCCAAGCCTGCTGGCCCTGGCTCATCACCTCATCAAGCGCCTCGCCGTCGATCAGACGCTGGCTCATGATTCTCGCGGCGGCGATAACCCGGCGAGCCACAGAGCGCTGCTTGACGACCCGCGCGTACTCGTCAAAGTTCGCGGCGCTCGGTGTGTTCTGCACCAGCAGCCCCACAACGGCCACTGAGCTTTGCCCGTCAGCAAGGAAGGGGCGAGCCTCGCAGATGGTCACAACGTCCACCGCGCGACCTCTGGAGCGCAGCCCCAGCACCACTTCGAACAACTCGGCGCAGGCGGGATGGTGGAAATCCGCAATGGACAGCTTCCCCCCGGCCTCATCGATCAAGTCAGATTGCTGGATCATGCTGCCGATCAGGGCGTATTCAGCCTCATGGCTGTATAGCGCCGAGTCGGGAACCTGCTGGTAGGACGATGAAGAGTCGTCAATTTCAGGGAAATCCATCATGCCAAGCCTCCCGACCGCGCCGAATTCCAGGTGAATGGCGCCAGCAGCCCACCATTTTCACGCAACCGGTCAGCTGCGCGTGGACCGATGAAGCTGTGCAGATCCTCAGGTTTCTGATTGCTCACCAGGATGGTCGGCTTGATCAATTGGTAGCGGCGGTCGACCACCTCATGCAACAGGCTTGGCGTGAAGTCCTTGCCAGCGCGAACGCTATGCACGCCAACCTCATCGATCACCAGTAGATCGACAGATGCCAGCTCGTTGATCAGATCCGTCTTGGATGGCCCCGAGTTATTGCGGAAGCTATCGGTCACGGCCTGTGTGATCGACTCCGCGGTGACGATCAACCCGGTATACCCACCAGTGTGGACAACGTGCTGCAGGATCGCGCAGGCCAGGTGCGTCTTGCCGGTACCGATCTCGCCCATCAGCATCAGGGCGCGGCCGGCGGTCAAGTGCTCCCCGAAGCCCTCGGCGTACTTGCGGCAGATGCTCAAGGCGCGCTGCTTGTCCTTGTCGTTGCCAGTGACGTAGCTGTCGAGGCTGCACTTGCGAAAGCGCGGAGTGATGCCGGTGGCCATGAGGTCGCTGTTGAGGCGATCAGCTTCGACTTGGGCCACGGCCTGCAAATGTTCCTCGCGATCCTTGGGCGTGTTGTACAGCGCTTGCCAGCGGCAGGCCGGGCAGGTGTTGAGCTTCCACGATCCGTCGAACTGCTCCACCAGCGACTGCTTGAACGCGTTGTGCCCAGGAGTACCGCACGACTTCTCGCGAGTTTCAGCCAGTTCCGGCTCCAGGATGAATTTAGAAACGGTCATTTGGGTACATCTCCTGGGTGTGTGTTGGCACGCTGAGGACGGCGCTCTGTTGATTGCCGGCTTTGGCGCCAGCCCCTGGCAGCACTGACTCGGGGTATATGTCCGACCAACTGCTGGTGGTGGACTTATCCAGTACGGCGTCGGGCTCTGGGTGGTTGGCCAGCTTCTTGGCGATCAGTTCGCAAGCGCGCAGGGTCAGCGGTGCCCGTTTGGCTTTTCGCATTTCACAGAAGTCAGCCCAGGCTTGATCGGATGCATTTGTAGGCTTGGCAGCCAACGGATCGAACTTGCTCGACTTCCCTCGTGAGCCAGCAGACTTGCCTGCGCCTTCTTTTGGTTTATTAACGGATAGATGACGGATAGATGACGTATTGGGTGCAGCTGCTGCACCCCGTTCTGTCTTCATTTGCACCCCGTTCTGTTCTGAGCTGCACCCCGTAGCGTTTTCATTTGCACCCCGTTCTGAGCGGGGTGCATCTGGTGCACCCCGTTTTTCGATGAGGTCGTACACCACCGGGCGCCGGTCGTGACGATCAATGTAAGCCGCCGCAATTGACTGGTTCCCGCGTTTGATCAGGCCTGCTGCCTCAAGGGCGTCCAGCTTGTAACGCACGGTGCGCTCAGATAGGCCGGTGTCATTGGCAAGGGTCAGCGCCGAAGGAAAAGCACCGCGCCCGTCACTGCCGGCGTAATTGGCCAGGCAGAGCAGGACGTGGCGGCAGGTGGAATCCTTTATCACCTGCTGCTCCAGAGCCCACACCATGGATTGGATACTCATATGTCGAGCTCCCGCGTTACCCGGCGCACGAAGTCGTCATAGGCCTCACTCATGACGAAACCTGCTTGCTCCAGCATCTCGCGATGGGCCTTGGCGCCGCTGTACATCACCCAGCGCTCGCGCTCGGGCAGATCCTTGAAGTGGTCGTAGGTTGGCCAGGGCCCGACGATTACCGGCGCTGTACGGGCGTCCTGGGGGGGGGCATGAGGGTTGATGATGGTCATTGCAAAGTCTCCCCTGCCGGACGGACGAACAGTTCCTCGTCCGGCTCGCCCGGCATCTTGCCGCCGGACAATCGCATGATCAGCACGGTGAGGGCGTTGCACGAATTGATCATCGAGGCGTGCGCGTTCCAGATGGTGTCGTCATCGGGATCTGTACAGGCGAGCGACTCATGAGCGAAGTTCGTTCCGTTGCTCGCCATGCAGGCCAGCGTCAAGTCATCGAACTGCTCAAAGTGCGGCTCATTGAGGATCGCGAGCCGCTCAACGGCGACAGGCGGGACATCACCAGGGAACTCCAAGGGGAATTTGGAAGCGGTTATCCCCTGGACCAAAGTTTCGCGAGGGATGCCCTTGGCTTGCAGGACCGTGCTCAAGGAGAGGAAGCAGGCGAGCGCAACCATCTCGGTGGGATGCCCTTCAGCCTTGGCGTGACCAACCACCAGCGGCAGCAGGTCACCCAGCACGAACACTTCATGGGTAGCCATGTCGTTGGATGCGCCTTTCTGGATTGGCTTTTTCATAGCGAACGCTCCAGGCGCTCGACGAGCATGCGCATCTTGCGTTTTAGCTTGGTCGTGAGATCTCGTTGGGTTTTCCAGCGTGTGTAAGCGACATCCGTGAAAGCAATCACCCCCGAGAACTCTTCGTCGTATGGGTTCACGCGCTTATTGGTATCGGCGAAGGGCCGCCCGTAGGCATCGAAGTACACGCGGTACATGGCGTTCAATTCGCGGCGCAGCGAGTTGCGCTTGGTCTCGGCCAGTTGATACTCAACCGCCGACTCGGCGATCTGAGTCATGAGCTGCTCTTGGGAAATCTTCATGCTTGTTCTCCGTCGGCGCCAAATAGGTCAGCCAGGTCAATTTGGTATGCGTCCATCCAGGCGCCAGCGGGCCAGCAGCGAACGAAGCCATAAGTGGGGTGGAATACTTTGGGGGCGGTGATGCCGCGCTCCTTACACCAACGGCGCAGAGGCACGTAACCGGAAACGCCGAACTTGCGGCCGACAGCCTTCTCTACGGCTAGAATCGCCGCCTGCCGAGTGCCAAGCCCAAGGTCATCCTTGAGCTTCTGCACTTGCCTCACGGCAGCCGAGGCGGTAGCCATTGCCGTGGCTTCACGGCGCGAACCGATCTCGGCTTTGGTTTCGATGGCCTTGTCGCGTTGCTCGATGGCCAGTTGCTCCGCCCGCTTCGAGGTCAGCAGGTGCTCCAATGCGCCGATGTAGTCCTGCGGCAAGGTTGGCGCTTGAGATTGCTGCCGGACCTGCCCCTCCAGCTCTTGCCAGCGATCCACCAGTGCCCCAGTGAACTCAGGACTAAGCTGGGCAACCACAACGAGACTGTCGCGCTTGCCCTTCTCTCCAGAGAACAGGTACTCGGTGGCCGGCCGTCCAAGCCCATCGAGGTATTCCACCATTGGTGGAGAACCAATTACTTTTCGCTCGGCCAGCCTTTCGATGGTGCGCTTCACGCTATCGTGGCGGGACTCCACCAGTTCGGCGATCTCGCGGGAGGACATGGTGACGGCACCGCCGCCTTGGAATTTGGCGATGGTCATTGGCCGGCCCTCGCCAGCTCGGAGAGCTGATTAATCGCCGACCGTTGATGATCGGAAAGCTCGACGACAGGGCGACTTCTTGAGTGTTTGGCTGCCGCCAAGAGTCGCCATTGCTCCATGTAGGTCTCATTGCTGATCACGCTGCAGCCGATCAGCGCCCGGAGGTGTCCTTCGGCCACTCCGAAGCATCCCCATGCCAGTGGACCTCCAGATTTCGAAGCCTTGACTGCCTCGTTGACTGCCTTCTCCACCATCCGCGTTCCGGTCCAATAAACGTCAAGCCTCGTCGGATCGCTGAAGTCAATCACGCCCGCTCCAAGGGCTCGATAGCGCAACCCAAGCAGAGCAAGCTCGGCAATTTGCTCAGCGTCGAACTGGCGCAAGGCTTCATGGGCAGAGGCCTTGCGGACCTCGGCCATAGCTGTCATTTGGATCTGCTTGCCCCTGGGCAGTGGGCGTTTGCTTTTCGGGATTGTCTTGCGAGCGGGCTTTGCGGTGGCGGCGATCATTGGCAACCTCCTACATTGATCGCATCGTGAGCAGCGCCAGCGTGCCGCCCCTTCCAGAAAAAGTTGCGGGTTGCGAGGGTGATCGTTTCCAGGCGACTTTCAAGCTCAGTAGCGAGCGGATTTTCCCACCCTCCATCGAGGGCCGGGACGATATGGGCCAGCAGTATTGAGCGCAGCTCGTTGAAAGTTGTACGCGCCTCGTTCAATCGCGCCATTTGCTCGGCGGTCAGAACGACCTCGTCTAGCAACTCGCCCTCAATGATCGGTACGGCAGGGAGCTTGTTCATGGCTGCACCTCCAATTCCCGCGCCACGTTTTGGGCTTGCGCGTTTTGTGGCGAGAGTTCGTCCAACTGGCGGCTGATGCTTTCGTAGTTGCTCGACGCGGTGTTGGCGGCATCCGCCACAAGGTTCCAGGCGATCTCGATCAGATTGCTTACGTGCGATGGATGTGCCGAGCCAGTGGTCATGGAAAACAGCAGGCTCTCCAACTGGTTAAGTGCTGTCTTGGCGGTTTCGAGATCGAGTAAAGCGCCGTGGGCGACGACAAGGGCGGTCTGGTGGAGGGCGGTCATTGGGCACCACCTTGGGCAAAAGCCCCGTTGCGGCGGAGAAGATCGCGGCAAGCCTCGCCATTGTCAGATAGCTTGCTGCCAATGATTGAAAGACCTGCCGCGAGACCGTCGGTAACGGATGCTGGCAGTAGCTCTTGCTCGACTTCATGGGCGTAAATGCCGCGAAGCAAGGCCCCCAGCGCCCAAACAAAAGCGCCGGCCTCCTGCATATCCTGCGAGCAATTCGCGAGCTGGCTTTCGTAGTCCGGACGCGGCAGTGCTTGCGCCTTTGGTGGTTTGTTGCTATTTTTTGGGTGTGACATATCGTCTTCTCCGACGAAGATTCAAAAAAGTCCATTGGCGTGGACTGGTTAAGAAGGCTCGCGAATGCGGGCCTTTTTGTTGCCTGCGATTTAGCCGGACAACAAAAACTGGGATGGGCAGACCTTCATGGCAAGGTCCGCAAGCGTGGTTTATCAGGACGATTCAGTTCGAGCGCCATCTGGATAGAGTTGATCTTGCGCTCGACTTCGAGACTAAGAGTGGGCTCGTCACGCTGCCACTCCCACAGGCCGCGACCGCAAGCACTAGCAAGCGCCTTGCGATCATTGAAGTTTTTGCAGGTGCGATTTAGGTCTTCAAGGGCAGAAGGCACGCGGTGCAAAATCTCCTCAATGCGCGCGTCGCACCAAACCGAAAACTTCGCGCTGAGCCAACGGGCAAAGTGAATTGCGAGTTTCGGGTGCAGCCATGTGCCCCCACCGCGGTCGACCCGTGCCTTGCTGGTTTTTACATACCCGGAATTCCGGGTATCTAGAATTTTCGACTCGGCGCCAGTCAGATGCTCATCCAGCGCCTGGATGTACTCCAGGGTGTCTGCGTTATCCAGCCAATGGTCGATACGCTTACCGAAACGGTCAGCCAGTTTTGTGGCATGAAGCCAGCCGTCTGCACTGAAGCGGACGGGCTTGCCCTGATATTCGAAAGGGATGACGTTGTTCATCACGCCACCTCCGCACTACTGGACAAAACACCAGCACCGACAGTGGACTGATGGTCGGCTGGGTTTGGGCGTACATTTGCGTTCAAGGTCGGCGAATGGTCTGGGTAGATATCAGGGCGCAGGTCGTGACGACTGACTCCCGTAGCTTCTTCAATCTTCAGTACATGCTTGGCCGGAACATGCCCGGTCGAACACATTCGCTGAACATTTTGGGGGGTGCAGCACAATATCCTCGACAACGAGGACTGGCTTCCCGCTACAGCGACAGCCCTGTCAATAGGATTAACTCGGCTCATGTGACACCTACAATTTTTGATTACATATCAGGCTACGACATGAAATTTAGAATTGCAATGCCAACTACAATACAAAGTTGTATTTTTGAACAATGAAAAAACGAACGACAGGCCAATTGATCGCACTTGCCCGCGAACAGCTCAATTTGAATCAATCGGAACTGGCGAGGCGTCTCGGCGTCACGCCTCAGTCCGTACAGGCCTGGGAGTCCGATAAGAATGTCCCGCGGCACGCCATGCTGAAAAAGATTGGAGATGAGCTGGGCGTTTCTGCCTCTTGGCTGATGGGCGAAAGCGGTGTGCCTGTGGGCCCTCTGGATCTAGGCTCCAATGTCGAGCTCACGCTTCAACCGACGAGATCATTTTCATATCCAGAAATTAGCTGGGTGCAAGCTGGAGCTGCAACAGAAGCAATGGAAACTGCGAACATAGCTGCCTGCGAGATGCACTCCTCTGATGTTTGGGCGGGCGAAGACGCATTCTGGTTAAGGGTGGTCGGCAACTCAATGACCGCGCACTCAGGAAACTCTTTTCCGGAAGGCTTCCTAATTCTTGTTGCTCCTGAAACTGAGCCAAGGTCAGGCCAGTATGTCGTCGCCCGAATGACCGACACCAACGAGGCCACCTTCAAGCAATTCATACGAGACGCAGGCCGTTTTTACCTAAAGCCGCTGAACCCTGCATTTCCAACCACTCCAATGGACGGAGAATGGGAGGTAGTTGGCACGGTAGTCGATGGACGCATGCCGAAATCTGTTTTCATGTAGCCAGACGTCCTATTGATTGAAGCCGCCTTCTTGGCGGTTTTTTTTGGGCCCAAAGAAAATAAATACAATTTAATATTGTAGTTGCGTGAAATTGATTGTAGATTCCAATCCATCGCATCCCCTGCATGGAGTTCCAGAGCATGAACGCAGCAACCTCAATCACTAGCGGTAACTGGACAGGCCACCTTGGCATGGGCCTGGCCCTGCGTGAGTTGCAATGCGTGCTGGGGATTGCCATGGGCCAGACCTCGAAAGAGCTGGCACGTGACCTTGGCGTGCAGCCTGAATCGATCAAGAAGCGCGTTCTCGCGGCCTCCACAAAATTGGGCGTAACCCGTCGCGCTCAGCTCGTTGCCGAGGCGATGCGCAAGGGCGTGATCAGCCCCCTCGCGGCAACTCTTGCCCTGGTGCTGGCTATGCACGGAATGATTGGTGATGACCAGATGCTCCGGGTTCGCCGTGGTGGTGGTGAGCGTCGCGTCGAGCTTCGCATGGCGGCGCGGCGGGTTGAGGGTTACACGATCGCATAAGCAGCGGCGAGCGCCTTCGGTGAGGGTGCTGTCCGGTGCTAAGGCATCACGCGGCGAGCCATGGTGCGGCTAGGCATGGCTGGGTCTGGTAAGGCGTGGCATGGGCTGCAAAGCAGCGTACAGAGCTTTCACTGAGAGCTCTGTGCGATGCGAAAGCATCACCATGGCGCTGCGCGGTTTGGCTTGGCGCGGCTTGGCGCGGTAAGGAATGGCGGGGCGTGGGCTGGATGTATCAGCGTACTGGTCACCACTTGGTGATCAGTGCAGTGAAACAACCATCAAGGCAGGGTACGGAAAATGCAGACGATCAAACTCAAACTCATTGGCCAGTCGCCGCTGCTGATGCACAGCGACCGGTTCGCCAATCCGTTGGACGAAGCGACCAAGGGTCACAAAGTGCTAACCAGCAAGCGCAAAAAGCTGGATGAGGACCACGCCGATATCGCCAAGTCGGAATGGCTCGGAGCGCTATATCATGATGCAGAGCTCGGTCCATTCCTGCCCGGACAGAACATTAAGTCAGCACTCGTTGGTGCGGCAAAGATCCAGCGCCTGGGTGCTGCGTTCAAGCGTGCTGTGCTGGTTCTGGATGATCGTTGCAAGCTCGAATACACCGGGCCGCGCGACCAAGAAAAGATGTTCGCCAACCCACGCTTTGTAGATGCGCGCAGCGTGGTGGTGGGCACCTCCCGGATTATCCGGTACCGCCCTAAGTTTTCGGACTGGACCACCACCGTTGAAATTATGTATTCGCCCGAAATGATCGAGCGCGAAGATGTAATCCGAGCCGCCGAGAACGCAGGCCTGTTCGTTGGTCTCTGCGACTACCGCCCAGAGAAAGGTGGTGCGTTCGGTCGCTTCAATGTCGAGGTGATGGAATGACCAATACGACACTCCACCCTGAATGGCGCCAGGCAGCTAAAGATATTGCCGAGAAGTTCAAATATGGCGATCTGGTGAGCATGGTCTGGCTTCAGGAAGCATTTCACCTGCAAGAGCCAAAAAGCATCGATGAATTCAAGTCTTACCAACTTGATTTTCTCGCCAGCATGGATGCCCTTCGCCAGGAACTTCTTGAAGAGCATAAGTTGGTTCTTCGTAATGTTCGCGGAGCCGGCTATGAAGTAGTTGAGCCAAACGAACAAGTTGAGTTCGCATGGCACTCGGCATTCGGAAAGGTAAAACAAGAGCTGGGCAAGTTGGCCGGTGCAATTCGCAATATCCGCTATGACGAGCTTTCAGAAGAAAAGCGCCGGGAACATGCTGACGCCCAGGCGAAGCTGTGTGGCGTAACGGCTTTCGTGCGACGCGAAGGCAAACGAAAAACAGGACTGCTCAAAGCGTCCTAACAAAAAGAATTAACCAATCTTCACTGATTTCCATATATCGGCGGGCCACCGGCTTGCCTGAAAAAGGAGTTTGACCATGTTGATCCTCACCAGAAAGCTCGGCGAAGTAATCCGCATCGGTAACGACATTACTGTCACGGTCCTTGGCGTTAACGGCCAACAGGTGCGGCTGGGCATCGATGCACCGAAAGGCGTGCCGGTAGATCGCGAAGAGATTGCCATCCGCAAAGCAGCCGAGATGCCAAAGCCATCTGTCGAGCCTGCGGAAAAAGAGCCACTGTATGGAAATCGTACCGAGGCCGAGTGGCGTGATCTGCTAGCCCAGGAGCAAGCAGTCAAAACGAACACGGGCATCGAGGAGAAAGCTCATGCAAGTAACTGATCGAATTACCTTGGTGCTGCGCGCCAATCAAGGCGAAACCCTGGAGCAAGTCCTACCGTTCGTTCAGCTCGGCGCGCCAGTTGCCATCGGGCGTGGCATGGCCGTGATCGCCGGCGCCAGCGACGAAGATCTGCAGATGGTGCTGGGCGAAGAGCGTGACGATCGGCAGATGCAGGCCGGGTTGCAGCAGCAAGCCCTGGGGGCGCCCACTCACCTCGCCGCTCACGCCCAGGAGATGTTCGACCTATTGCGCCGCATTGACGCCAAGTGCGGTGGCTTGGACGCGGCACTGGATCACGGTATCGAACCAAGCGATCAAATGTGGACCGAGTCGCGTGAAGCGATGGAGGCAATCTGGGAGTTGCAGGACAAGATCCAGAGCGCGGCAACGGTTGATACGGTGGCTAGTCAGTCGATGCACATCGACGATCGCGTGCGAATGGCAGCGAACGCCAGGCGCTATGAGTGGTTGCGTGATCGCACCTGCATTGAAGACGCCGACAACGACATCATGGTGGTGCGCGGCAATAGCTACTTCAACGGCGCCGAACTAGACACCGAGATCGATAACGCCCTCCGTCTGGCCCGCCTTGAGGAGTTGCACCCATGCGCGGACTGATCGCAATCGCATTGCTGCTCATGGTTGGCAAGGCTTCCGCCGGCGAGCAGTTGATCGACGTCCAGCACGACAGCGCGCGCGGCGTCACCTGCTGGATCGTGAACAACGCAGGGATCAGTTGCTTGCCGGACAGTTCGCTCCTACAGACACCCGCCAGCACCACCACCGACGAAAGCCAGGCTGCGCGGGCCTCTCTGGCGAATATCGAGGGTGAAAAAGGGCAATTGCCCGCCACCCCGCTCCCACCGCAAAAGGGGTTCCAGTTATGAACTGCCGCAACGGGCCTGTGGGCCAGCGCCTGATCGAGCTGTTCAACGCCCTGCAGCGTCGGGAAACAACGTTCGGTCAGGTTTACACGCTAGCGGCATCGTGCGGTATCGACGCACGCCGGGTGCTGGCTGACCACTTTCAGCGGGGTTCGGGCCATGAGTGAGGATATGACCCAGGCCGTTATAGGAATGCCCTATGAACTTGCTATGGGCAGCGAGATATCCCGCCGGCAGTTCTACGCCAGAGCCCAGACGCTACTTGCTGATCTCGACGAGGCGCGAAATGGCATGAAGCACTCGTGTGCGATCCGCCTGAAGAAGCGCTTAGAACAACTCGAAACCGAGCGCGATCAGCTCAAAGCGTTCGCCGTCGAGATGATCAACGCCAGCTTCGAGGGTGGCAGTTTTGACGGTGGCGACATTCAAGACATCGCGATGAAGCACGGCCTGTTGATGATCGAACGACGCGAGGACCAGTGCGGCGAGGTTTGCCCCTGCCGGGAGTATGGCTTTCCGGCTGAGTGCTATCGCAAGACGCCGATCCTTGGCGCCGGGCAGAAAAAGGTCGCGACACAATCCACGGATACCGAAAACGTGTCGAGACACGAAAGGAGGTAGGTATGTTTCTGACAGCAGAGGAAGTTGCCGACCTGACCGGCTATAAGAAGCCAGGGGCACAGATAAAATGGCTGACCGCCGAACGCTACGGGTTCGCGGTAGGTGGTGATGGGCACCCGAAGGTGCTGCGCCAGGTTGTCATCGGGCGGCTGGGTGGTATTCAATCAAGGAAGGGGCCGGAGCTTCGGCTGAGTTGAGGTGAAGATCGATGCGTCCGCGCAAGAAGGACCGGCACCTGCCGGCGTGCATGTACCAGAAGCATGGCGCTTATTATCTGGTCCGCAAGGGCAAATGGAAGCGCCTGGGCACAGACTTTCAGGCATCCCTGGCCGAGTACGCCAAGCTGCTGGACAAGGGCAGCCAGGGCGGTATGCCCAAGCTGATCGACGACGCGCTCGAACACATGCGCAACCGAACGAAGCCACCACTTAAGCCGAATACGCTCAAACAGTACGAGGCTGCGTGCGAACGCCTGAAGGAAAACTTCGCCGATTTCGAGCCCCGCGAGGTACTTCAGCGACACGTCGTCGCCCTCAAGCTACACATGGCGGACACCCCTAATATGTCGAACCGGGTGATCTCGGTGCTGCGGGCAGTGTTCACCTACGCCCTGGAGCAGCAGATCGTCGATTCGAATCCGTGCATCGGCGTGCGGCGGCACCTGGAGCACAAGCGCGACAGGTACATCACCCACGGCGAGTTCCAAGCGATCTGCGCCAACTCAAGCGACAACATGCGCGTCATCTACGAGATGTGCTACCTGACCGGCCAACGCATCGGTGACGTGCTGGCCATTCGCTTGTCCGATATCAGCCCCGAGGGGATCGCATTCAAGCAGGAAAAGACGAATGCCAGGCTGCTGGTGCAGATGACGCCCGACCTTGAGGAACTGATTGCCAGGATCAAAACGCTGCCCAGGAAGATCCGTGGACTCACACTGTTCTGTTCCCCGCGCGGCGGAAAGCCAGTGCACTACAGCTCGGTGAAGGACGCCTTCGCGATCAGTTGCAAGAAGGCCGGCGTCGAGGATGCGAGCCTTCACGACCTGCGGGCCAAGTCGCTTTCTGATACTGACGATCAGGGCAACGACGCCCAAAAATTAGGAGGTCACACGGACGCGAAGATGACACAACGTTATTTAAGATTACGCAAAATTAACGTCGGAGTGCCTCCAGATTTAACACAATTAAAAGATTTTAAAACTTAAGCGCTCAATCTGGCCATTTCTGCAACGACCTCCTCTCCGGCAGGACGTACAACCGAGTAAGGAAGGCGAAAGCTGGTAAAATGGTGAGCAGCGCCCAAGGCTTGTTCGGGATGAAACCGGGGATACTTACCTACTTTTTCAACTTGCGCCAAAAATTGCTCAGGGCTCAAATCTATTAGCTTTATAATATTTTCCTGCCAAGCTGAATCTTCGGGAGATAGCGGCCAGGTTTCGCGCGCCACCATATCCATTCCGTAGCGCTTGAATGACTCTAGAACAAAAGTTGCACATGTAAACCCATCTCCCGAGTCATTCGCCACCAATGCGCCATCAGAATCGAAATAATGCTTCTCATCCCATCCAATCGAGTAAGGTATCTTCCCATCTGTCACGCTATACAGAACAGCAAGAAATGAAATTATAACCAACTCGATCTCAGGCTCTAGAGAGGGCACAAGAAGATAGTTGTATTTCGGGGTAAACGAACTCTTTAGATACAAGTTATTGGTAGCAAGATGAAAAAGCCAAACATCACCAAAAAAATCTTTTACAACAAACCCTGTATGACGCTGACCACCCTCATTGAAATCACCAGCAATAACAAGTGCGAGATTTACGTTATCCGGCAATTCAACATCATACCTTTTTAATTCTATCTTCATGCAGATCCCTGCCAACAACACTCAGTAAGCTACAAATCAAGTCCCGCAAGCAACTTGGGAGCTCGAGCGTTATCCTTAAGTTCTTTTTTTACGCCTTCAAAAAACACCAACCAACCGGGAAGCAAATGCTTCGCTGAGTACGATGCTCGAAGCAAGGCTACCATAGACCATTCAGTGAGGCGGTGTGGAGACGCCGTAAGAAGAAGAGAGTTGATAACTTCCAAGTTCATACTTGAAAAATTCTTTTCAACAAAATAAACGACGAACACAGAAGCAAAGCGCCCTTTCGCGTGTTTTTCCCAATGATAGAGAAGATCTCGAGCAGAGCTATAATCTGCAAGAGAGTCCTCTATACGATCCCACTCTGAAAAAATGGTATTGTTATTGCTTAACCTAACGCTACGTTTACCGATATCTGAAAAAGCGCAGTTTAAAACGCTCAAATTTGATAGATAGTCATTACATTCTGGCGCATCAAAAACCACTTCAAACTTTGTGCAAACAGCACTCGATCCACCAGAAAACCATACTCCCGTACTTGCTTCACTGGACGAAAAATAAACTTCAGAAAAATCGCTAAGCCTATTCATCAATCATCCCATCCTTGAGTATTGATAGGTACGCATGAACCATCTCACTAAATAATTCGTAAGAATTACTCGCCGGAATTACATATTGGTGACTGAGAGGCGAGCTCATATCAAGCTCACAACGAAGCACAGTGTCAGTTACTGCATTCGGAAATCCTGCCGGGCCGATGGTAATCATCTGGCGCTCTAAGACGCCCAACTTAACAATTCGATTATGACGCAACCCCTTAACCGACTTAAAAGCAGTAGGGCTATTAACCTGAATCATTAGATCCGCTATTTCGCAGCCATCATTGACATTCACAAAATGCAAATAATCGCTTATCAAATTATTTCCTGCAGCCACACTTGAAACCTTCTTGATGAAAACGGCTCCAGCTGCAACTCTCGCCACACTAAAATCCAAATCGGTGAGCCAAGACTTAAACGCCATTAGCCACTTAAACGTCAAGGCGTGAATCTCTTCCGGTTTAGGAGCGCCGGGTAAGTCAGTAAACGGAAACGAAAGACTCCAGTCCACTCTGTTAAAAGCAGTTTTCAACTCAAATTGACCACCCAGAAATTCGCCAGACTCGGAGTACTCGCCCGCACTGGGCCGATTAACAGCCGTTTCAGGATCAAATTTTGTAACCTTCTTCCACCATTCACGCCCTACTCCGCTGATCGGCTCAATGCTGAATACGGTCAGCCTTAGCGTCTCTACGTGCCATTCCTTGATATCGGGCAAACTCATACTGAAGCTCCGTCTTAAAAGCTGTACACCCAAACACCCTCGGGCTCGTCCGCCTTTGGAGAGTGGGTAAATATGCGAAATATAGTCCCCATTTACCACTGATGTCACTTCGTCAGTAAAAGTTTCGTGTATCCGCACCACCTTTACCGAAGCCGCCGCAGGTGGCGCATCGAACGAGAATATTAGACAATCCTTCCTCGTCTAATAGACAGCCACGTTGTAAGGCCTTGAATGTCCGACCTTTCTAGCCACACCCCGATGATGCAGCAATACTGGCGCCTGAAAAACCAGCACCCTGATCAGTTGATGTTCTATCGCATGGGCGACTTCTACGAGATCTTCTACGAAGACGCGAAGAAGGCCGCCAAGTTGCTGGACATTACCTTGACCGCGCGCGGGCAGTCGGCGGGACAGTCAATTCCAATGTGTGGGATTCCTTACCATTCGTTGGAAGGCTATCTGGTCAAGCTGGTGAAGCTGGGCGAGTCGGTGGTGATCTGTGAGCAGATCGGCGACCCGGCGACCAGCAAGGGGCCGGTAGAGCGTCAGGTGGTGCGCATCATTACACCGGGCACGGTGAGTGATGAGGCGCTGCTGGATGAGCGTCGCGATAACCTGATCGCTGCGGTGTTGGGCGATGAACGGCTGTTCGGCCTTTCCGTGCTGGACATCACCAGCGGCAATTTCAGCGTGCTGGAGATCAAGGGCTGGGAGAACTTGCTGGCGGAGTTGGAGCGCATCAATCCTGTTGAACTGCTGATCCCGGACGATTGGCCGAAGGACCTGCCGGCGGAAAAACGTCGTGGGACCAAGCGCCGTGCGCCGTGGGATTTCGAGCGTGATTCGGCGCTCAAAAGCCTGTGCCAGCAGTTCTCGGTACAAGACCTGAAAGGCTTCGGTTGCGAAACCCTGACCCTGGCCATCGGCGCCGCCGGTTGCCTGCTCAGCTACGCCAAGGAAACCCAGCGCACTGCCCTGCCGCATTTGCGCAGCCTGCGCCATGAGCGCCTGGACGATACCGTGGTGCTCGATGGTGCCAGCCGTCGCAATCTGGAACTGGACACCAACCTGTCCGGCGGGCGTGACAACACGCTGCAATCGGTGGTCGACCGTTGCCAGACTGCCATGGGCAGCCGTCTGCTGACGCGCTGGCTGAATCGTCCGCTGCGGGATCTGAGCGTGCTGCAAGCGCGTCAAACCTCTATTACCTGCCTGCTGGATGGCTATCGCTTTGAAAAGCTCCAGCCACAGCTGAAAGAAATCGGTGACATTGAGCGGATCCTGGCACGGATTGGACTGCGAAATGCGCGCCCTCGTGACTTGGCACGCCTGCGCGACGCCCTTGGCGCCCTGCCGCAGTTGCAAGTGGCGATGACCGAGCTGGACACGCCGCACCTGCAACAGCTCGCAATCACGGCGGGCACCTACCCGGAACTGGCCGCGTTGCTGGAAAAAGCCATCATCGATAACCCGCCGGCGATCATCCGTGACGGTGGTGTATTGAAGACCGGTTACGACAATGAGCTGGATGAACTGCAAGCCCTGAGCGAAAACGCCGGGCAGTTCCTGATTGACCTGGAAGCCCGCGAAAAAGCCCGCACCGGCCTCGCCAACCTGAAGGTCGGCTACAACCGCGTGCACGGCTACTTTATTGAGTTACCAAGCAAGCAGGCCGAGTCGGCACCGATCGATTATCAACGTCGCCAGACCCTCAAAGGCGCCGAGCGCTTTATCACACCGGAACTCAAAGAGTTCGAAGACAAGGCGCTGTCAGCCAAGAGCCGTGCCCTGGCTCGCGAGAAAATGCTTTATGAGGCCTTGCTCGAAGACTTGATCAGCCAACTGGCGCCGCTGCAGGACACTGCCGCCGCCCTGGCGGAGCTGGATGTATTGAGCAACCTTGCCGAACGTGCGTTGAACCTTGATCTCAACTGCCCACGCTTTGTCAGCGAACCGTGCATGCGCATCGTGCAGGGCCGCCATCCGGTGGTGGAACAGGTCTTGACTACGCCATTCGTCGCCAACGACCTGTCCCTGGACGACGATACACGCATGCTGGTGATCACCGGTCCTAACATGGGTGGTAAATCGACCTACATGCGCCAGACCGCTTTAATCGTGTTGCTGGCGCATATCGGCAGCTTCGTGCCGGCGGCCAGTTGCGAACTGTCCCTGGTCGACCGCATCTTCACCCGGATCGGCTCCAGCGATGACCTGGCCGGTGGCCGCTCGACCTTTATGGTGGAAATGAGCGAAACCGCCAACATCCTGCACAACGCCACCGAACGCAGCCTGGTGCTGATGGACGAAGTGGGTCGCGGCACCAGCACCTTCGACGGTTTGTCCCTGGCATGGGCAGCCGCCGAGCGATTGGCGCATCTGCGGGCTTACACACTGTTTGCCACCCACTACTTCGAACTGACGGTGCTGCCGGAAAGCGAGCCACTGGTGGCCAACGTGCACCTCAATGCCACGGAGCACAACGAACGCATCGTGTTCCTGCATCATGTGTTGCCTGGGCCCGCCAGCCAAAGTTACGGACTGGCGGTGGCGCAATTGGCCGGAGTGCCGAACGACGTGATCGTGCGTGCCCGTGAACACCTCAGTCGCCTGGAAACCACGGCTCTGCCCCATGAAACCGTGGTTACCAGCCCAGCCAAGACCGCCAACAAACCTTCCGCGCCTCACCAAAGCGATATGTTCGCCAGCCTGCCACACCCCGTGCTGGATGAGCTGGCCAAGCTTGACCTGGACGGCTTAACACCGCGTAAAGCGCTCGAAATGTTATATGCACTGCAAGTTCGGATATAACGCAGACGCTTGCAAGCTGGTAGACTCTCGCGCGGTTTGGGATGCTGCGGGCTCTTAGCCTGGCCTGCAGACTATCGCTCCCGAACCTCGCGAGCCCTGCCACACAGGGTTTCGCTGCCGCCGCCTGAGGAGAAAATTAGAAATGACCTTCGTCGTTACCGACAACTGCATCAAGTGCAAGTACACCGACTGCGTCGAAGTGTGTCCGGTGGACTGCTTCTACGAAGGCCCGAATTTCCTGGTAATCCACCCGGATGAGTGCATTGATTGCGCCCTGTGTGAACCAGAATGCCCGGCCGTCGCTATCTTCTCCGAGGATGAAGTCCCGGCGGATATGCAGGAATTTATTCAGTTGAACGTCGAGCTGGCGGAGATCTGGCCGAACATCACTGAGAAGAAAGACTCGCTGCCTGACGCAGCAGATTGGGATGGTAAAAAAGGCAAGATCAAACACCTGGAGCGCTAATAGCGCCGCCGCCCAACTGAAAAAGCCCCTTTCCGGGGCTTTTTTGCATTCTGGAGCAGGCATTTACTTTTTTGCAGGCAAAAAAAAGGGGCGGTATGACCCGCCCACATTTTTTCCCTAGTCCCTTTATTCCTTTTCATCATCCTGATGAATCGCATCCTGCGACGTTCCCTGAGCCATCGTTCCTTAATGGCTGTGTCAATCCGTGGACACAGGACTGATGTTAGAGAGTTCCAAGGGAAGTTCAATGGGATCCAAATCGCCGACCGACACGTGATCGCTCTCTGGCGACGATAAATAATCTTTATATTTCATACAGATAGAAAATGCCTTCATCGATTTTAGCCGCACACACCAGGTAAAAAACCCAAACACTTACGCAAAAGTAGGCGATTGCTTACACGCCTGATTGCGTAAATGCGCAACTAATATTCGTGGGCGGTTTTGCGGGCAAGAAAAAGCCCCGACAACGCGAGGCTTTTTTCGCTGCAACCTTTTCAGTCTTCGCTCACCGTAATCGTCGGCATTGCCGGTGCTGATGCTTCCTGCAGTACGATCCGCGCCCCCACGTGACGGGCCAGCTCCTGATAAACCATGGCGATCTGACCATCAGGCTCGGCCGCAACAGTAGGTTTACCGCCGTCGGCCTGTTCTCGAATCGCCATCGACAACGGCAACGAAGCCAGCAACTCAACCCCGTACTGGGTCGCCAGCTTTTCACCGCCGCCTTCACCAAACAGATGCTCAGCGTGGCCGCAGTTGGAGCAAATGTGCACGGCCATGTTCTCCACGACACCCAGCACCGGGATGTTGACCTTACGGAACATCTCCACACCTTTTTTGGCATCGAGCAGCGCCAAGTCCTGGGGCGTGGTCACGATCACCGAGCCGGCCACAGGGACTTTCTGCGCGAGGGTCAGTTGGATATCGCCGGTGCCTGGCGGCATGTCGATGACCAGGTAATCCAAATCGCCCCAGGCGGTCTGCGTAACCAATTGCAGTAAGGCGCCGGAGACCATCGGGCCACGCCATACCATCGGCGTGTTGTCATCGGTCAGGAACGCCATGGACATGACTTCCACGCCAAGAGATTCGATAGGCACGAACCACTTCTGATCCTTGACCTTCGGCCGCGTGCCTTCTGCAATTCCGAACATCACGCCTTGGCTTGGGCCATAGATATCAGCGTCTAGAATGCCCACACGCGCCCCTTCACGGGCCAAGGCCAGGGCAAGGTTGGCAGCCGTGGTGGATTTCCCCACGCCGCCCTTGCCGGACGCCACGGCAATTACATTCTTGACGTTAGCCAGGCCCGGGATCTGCGCCTGAGCCTTGTGCGGCGCGATTACGCACTGGATGTCGACCTTGGCAGATGCCACACCATCCAGACCTTCAATGGCGATTTGCAGCATCTGCGCCCAGCCACTCTTGAACAGACCGGCGGCATAGCCCAGCTCCAGGTGGACCGACACCTGATCGCCCTGGACCTCAATGGCGCGTACACAACCGGCACTGACCGGGTCCTGATTCAAATAGGGGTCGGTGTACTGGCGAAGAACGGCTTCCACCGCTGCGCGATTCACGGCGCTCATGGGCTACTCCCGAAAAAAGACTGACTGAAACAGGCGGCTATCCTAACCGTTCCGGGCGCCCAACGGCATGCTTTCGCAGGCCTGGGAAGATTCAGAAACAGCACCACGGGGTGAAATATATTTCCCGGCGCTTTATAGTGGCCGACCTCCGTTTCATCAAGTAGCCGAGCCCCATGTCCGAGCCACGCAAGATCCTCGTCACCAGCGCCCTGCCCTATGCCAATGGTTCTATCCATCTTGGCCATATGCTTGAGTACATCCAGACCGATATGTGGGTGCGCTTCCAGAAGCATCGCGGCAACCAATGCATTTATGTCTGCGCGGACGACGCCCACGGTTCGGCCATCATGCTGCGCGCCGAAAAGGAAGGCATCACCCCGGAACAACTGATCGCCAATGTGCAGGCTGAACACAGCGCCGACTTTGCCGAGTTCCTGGTGGATTTCGATAACTTCCACTCGACTCACGCTGAAGAAAACCGCGAACTGTCGAACCAGATCTACCTGCGGCTGCGCGACGCCGGGCACATTGCCCAGCGTTCGATCACACAGTATTTCGACCCGGAAAAGAAAATGTTCCTGGCCGATCGCTTCATCAAGGGCACCTGCCCGAAATGCGGCACCGAAGACCAGTACGGCGACAACTGCGAAAAATGCGGTGCGACCTATGCGCCCACCGATCTGAAGGATCCGAAGTCGGCCATCTCCGGCGCCACACCGGTGCTCAAGGATTCCCAACACTTCTTCTTCAAGCTCCCGGATTTCCAGCAGATGCTGCAAACCTGGACCCGCAGCGGCACCCTTCAGGATGCCGTGGCCAACAAGATCGCCGAATGGCTGGATGCGGGCCTGCAACAGTGGGACATCTCGCGCGACGCGCCGTACTTCGGCTTCGAGATCCCAGACGAGCCAGGCAAGTACTTCTATGTGTGGCTGGACGCACCGATCGGCTACATGGCCAGTTTCAAGAACCTCTGCGACCGTACGCCGGAGCTGGACTTCGACGCGTTCTGGGGCAAAAACTCCACCGCCGAGCTGTACCACTTCATCGGCAAGGACATCGTCAATTTCCACGCACTGTTCTGGCCAGCGATGCTCGAAGGTTCGGGCTACCGCAAGCCTACTGGCATTGCCGTGCACGGCTACCTGACGGTCAATGGGCAGAAGATGTCCAAGTCCCGTGGCACATTCATCAAGGCGCGCACCTACCTGGACCACCTGTCCCCGGAATACCTGCGCTACTACTACGCATCCAAATTGGGCCGTGGCGTCGACGACCTCGACCTGAACCTGGAAGACTTCGTACAGAAGGTCAACTCGGACCTTGTGGGCAAAGTCGTGAACATCGCCAGCCGTTGCGCCGGATTTATCCACAAGGGCAACGCCGGCTTACTGGTGGCGGAAAATGCCGCACCGGAACTGACCGATGCGTTCCGGGCCGCCGCGCCAAGCATCGCCGACGCCTATGAAGCCCGCGACTTTGCCCGCGCGATGCGCGAGATCATGGGCCTGGCCGACCGCGCCAACGCCTGGATCGCCGATAAGGCCCCGTGGTCGTTGAACAAGCAGGAAGGCAAGCAGGCGGAAGTGCAGGCGATCTGCGCCACAGGTGTCAATCTGTTCCGCCAGTTGGTGATCTTCCTCAAACCGGTTCTGCCGTTGCTGGCAGCCGACGCGGAGGCGTTCCTCAATGTTGCGCCACTGACCTGGAACGACCACACCACCTTGCTCAGCAACCACCAGTTGAACGAGTTCAAGCCGCTGATGACCCGCATCGATCCCGTGAAAGTCCAAGCCATGACCGACGCTTCGAAAGAAGACCTCGTTGCTAGCCAGACCGACACCGGTTCGACTGCACCAACAGGCAATGGTGAATTGGCCAAAGACCCACTTTCTCCGGAAATCGAGTTTGACGCCTTTGCCGCCGTTGACCTCCGTGTTGCGCTGATCATCAAGGCGGAAGCCGTAGAAGGTGCCGACAAACTGCTGCGCCTGACGCTGGATATCGGTGACGAGCAACGCAATGTGTTTTCCGGGATCAAAAGCGCTTATCCGGATCCGTCCAAGCTCGATGGTCGCCTGACCATGATGATCGCCAACCTCAAGCCTCGAAAAATGAAGTTCGGTATCTCCGAAGGCATGGTGATGGCGGCCGGCCCTGGGGGTGAAGAGATCTACCTGCTGAGCCCTGATAGCGGCGCCAAGCCGGGTCAGCGCATCAAGTAACGCTGCAATACAGCCCTGTCGTCTCGGCGACAGGGCTATAGATAGCTTATGGCTGGATGACGCGGGCGTGTTGGGTCTGGTATTGCTGTGGACTCACACGCAAAGGTCCTACCTCACATGTTCGCGATGAGCCTGGACACCGGTCTCGGTTTTTGGCCGTTGCTGAGACTGTTCAGCGACTTACGCCAGCAGATCGCGGGCAATGACATTTTCCTACCTTTTCGCGGCCTACCGGTCGAGCTGATGGCGCTGGCATTCCGGGGCTTCAATGCAATGATCAAAACATGAGCCTGATTCAACGTATCGACGCACTGCTGCCGCAGACCCAATGCGGCAAGTGCGGACACCCAGGGTGCAAGCCTTACGCCGAGGGCATCGCCCAGGGCGAGGCCATCAATAAGTGCCCGCCGGGTGGGTATGAAACGATTGCGGGCCTGGCGCAGTTGCTGAGCCTGCCGCTGCTGGAACTGGACACCACCCGTGGCGAGGCACCTGCGCAGGTTGCGTATATCCGCGAGGCCGAGTGCATCGGGTGCACCAAGTGCATCCAGGCCTGCCCGGTGGATGCCATCGTCGGCGCTGCCAAGTTTATGCACACAGTGATTATCGACGAGTGCACGGGCTGTGACCTCTGCGTCGCGCCCTGCCCGGTAGACTGCATCGAGATGCGTCCTCCGATCACCGTACTGCCTATCGTAGGTGGCTTGGCGGCCAACGACGAAGAGCGGCATGAACGTGATATCAAGCGCAATCGCGCACGTTGGCGCTTCGAGCAACGTAACGCGCGCCTGCAACGGGAAGAGGACCACAAGCTCGCAGAACGTCTGGCGCGGGCCAAACGTCCAGCGCAGGTGGCGCCTGTGCCGCTGGATGGAGCACAGGCCGCACAGGACGCGGCGGTGAAAAAAGCCAAAGTCAATGTCGCGATGAGCCGCGCTCAGTTGCATAAATCATTGAAAGCCTTCGGGCATCCGCCGACGTTTGAGCAGCAATCCCAGTTGATCGTCCTACAACAACAGTTTGAGGCAGCTGAGCAGGCACTGGCCAAGCTTGAACCCGTTAACACTCCCGCAGCACCTGTGAGCAACACCGCTGGCCTCAAGCGCGCCAAAATCCAACTGGCGATGCGCCGCGCCGAATTGAAGAAAGCCCAGGATCAACAGGCCGATGCACAACAATTGGCCGATGCGCAAAACAAGCTCGAAGAAGCCCAGCGTCAGGTAGATGCCCATGGTGCTTGACGTGTGGCTGGGCACGCCGCCAAGTATGGTTGTACTCACGCTATCGATGGGCGCTCGGAATTCAGACTTCACGGTGACTGGTAGCAGGGTTCCAGGCTTGGGCCCACTATTCGAAACCACGTTGCTCGCCAACAAGGAATCTTCTGCCTCATGAACGCCGCAAAACGCCTGGAAATTTTCCGCAGACTTCACGAAGACAATCCGGAACCCAAGACTGAACTGGCATACTCCTCGCCGTTCGAGTTGCTGATTGCGGTGATCCTGTCGGCCCAATCCACGGACGTTGGCGTCAACAAGGCCACGGCCAAGCTGTATCCCGTGGCAAACACGCCAGAGGCGATTTATGCGTTAGGCGTGGATGGGTTGTCGGAATACATCAAGACCATTGGCCTCTACAACAGTAAGGCCAAAAACGTCATTGAGACCTGCCGCCTGCTGGTAGAGCTGCATGGAAGCGAAGTGCCGCAAACCCGTGAAGCATTGGAAGCCTTGCCGGGTGTGGGCCGCAAAACCGCCAACGTTGTGCTCAACACTGCATTCCGGCAACTGACCATGGCCGTGGACACCCATATCTTCCGGGTCAGCAACCGAACGGGCATTGCACGTGGCAAGAACGTGGTTGAGGTAGAAAAGCAGTTGATGAAGTTCGTGCCAAAGCCCTACTTGCTCGACTCCCACCATTGGCTGATCCTGCACGGGCGCTACGTTTGCCAGGCACGCAAGCCACGCTGCGGCAGCTGCCGTATCGAAGACCTGTGCGAATACAAGGACAAAACGTCGGACGATTGAGGGGGCATTAGTTTTCTCGATCAGTCGATTGAAAAAATCTTTTTTACCCGTTCATGGATTATCGTTATAAGGAGCGCCAACGGCAGTCTTACTCCGGAGTTAACGTTATGAGCACTGACAAAGAACAGTTGGATGTGGAAGACGACCTCGTTGAGTCGGATGATGATGGTGCAGAGGCTCCCGTGATAGAGGTCGCCAAGACCAATCTGAGCAAACGCCGTACTATCGACAATCTTCTGGAAGAACGACGCTTGCAAAAACAACTGGCCGACTACGACTTCGATCTCTAAGCCAGCGGTCGAGGGCCGGAAGCCTCCCTTACGGAGGCTTTTTTCTGCGGACTATGCTGGGCTAGGTGCAGCCTGCAAGCCTTCTATACCAAGCCGTTGCGCTGGGCCAGTTCGATCAAATCCACCAGGGAACGAGCATTGAGCTTAAGCAACAAGCGAGTCTTGTAGGTGCTGACAGTCTTGTTGCTGAGGAACATACCGTCGGCGATTTCCTTGTTCGTCCGGCCCCGAGCCAGTTGCTGCAACACCATCATTTCCCTGCCTGACAACCGCTCGACCATATCAGCCTCACTGGCGTTGCCCATGGTGGAGCGTACCGAGTTGAGTGCCTGGTTTGGAAAGTAGCTGTAACCCGACAAAACCGCTTTGATCGCACTCAGCAATTCAGTCAAGTCCTGCTGTTTGCACACATAACCCGCAGCGCCCGCCTGCATACAACGCATGGAAAAGTGACCTGGGGCCTGGGATGTGAGCACCAGCACCTTAAAGGGTATAGGTTGTTTGGCAGACGACAACCTGCAAATAACTTCCAGGCCATCGAGTTTGGGAATCCCAATATCCAATATGACAATGTCCGGCATATGCTCCCGCGCAAGTTGCAACGCATCGACACCGTTATTGGTCTCGGCAACGACCTCATAACCATGACGCTCCATTAGCATACGCACAGCAAGACGAATGACGGGATGATCATCCACGATCAGCACTTTATTCATGAGAAAGTCCAATTTCGCTGTTCGAATTATTTAGAGCAAGCACAATAGCCTAGTCGTTTCATAGTTGGCATAGCGTCCCCCCCCGAGCAACAGCAAGCAGAGACCCAACCCACAGCGATAAAGGAAACGCCCTACAAAAAAACACCGATTCGAATGTTTCCGGTTTTATGGAGCCTTTCAGACCTTTCCGTCCCATCACACATTTTGAGTAAAATTTCCAGGTTACCAAGGGCAGAACGTGAACGAGCCCCACACAACTATCAGGAAATGCCCCTTGTCTTTCGACTACGGATACTGGAGCTGGTGGAGAAAAGTCGGTAGTTTCAGTTCCATTTAACATATTTTTTTACATCCCTATTTACTACAGAGTCTTAGGTCTCTCACATGTTCTCCCGCACCCACATGAGTGAATTATCTGTAAGACTAGTTCCTATGCAGATGTAAAAAATTCATTCCTCCCTACAAAAAATCGCAGACAGCACACAGCAATCGAGAAAAAACACATTATTCGAATAAGTTTGAAAACTGATTAAACAACGTTAAACAATACCGATCTATTTAGAATACTCAGGCAAAAAAAATGGCCCCTTGAACAAGGGGCCATTCTTCAAAACAAGCTAAACACTCAGAATAACGAGCGGCCTTTATTAGCGGCAATGCGCATGCGCAATGCGTTCAACTTGATAAAGCCTGCTGCGTCAGCCTGGTTGTAAGCGCCGCCATCTTCTTCGAAGGTGGCGATGTTGGCATCGAACAACGAATCATCAGACTTGCGGCCGGTAACGATCACATTACCCTTGTACAGTTTCAGGCGCACAACGCCGTTCACGTGAGCCTGGGAGGCGTCGATCATCTGTTGCAGCATCAGACGCTCTGGGCTCCACCAGTAGCCGGTGTAGATCAGGCTGGCGTACTTGGGCATCAGCTCGTCTTTGAGGTGAGCCACTTCGCGGTCCAGGGTAATGGACTCGATGGCGCGGTGAGCGCGCAGCATGATGGTGCCGCCTGGGGTTTCGTAGCAGCCACGGGACTTCATGCCCACATAGCGGTTCTCTACGATGTCGAGACGGCCGATACCGTGTTCGCCACCGATACGGTTCAGGGTCGCCAACACAGTGGCCGGGGTCATTTCGACGCCGTCCAGTGCGACGATGTCGCCGTTGCGGTAGGTGAGCTCCAGGTACTGCGGCTTGTCTGGAGCGTTCTCCGGGGAGACGGTCCATTTCCACATGTCTTCTTCGTGCTCGGTCCAGGTGTCTTCCAGCACGCCGCCTTCATAGGAGATGTGCAGCAGGTTGGCGTCCATCGAGTACGGGGATTTCTTCTTGCCATGACGCTCGATCGGGATTGCATGCTTTTCAGCGTAATCCATCAGCTTTTCACGGGACAGCAGGTCCCATTCGCGCCAAGGGGCAATCACTTTCACGCCGGGCTTGAGCGCGTAGGCACCCAGCTCGAAACGTACCTGGTCGTTGCCCTTGCCGGTAGCGCCATGGGAAATGGCGTCAGCGCCGGTTTCGTTGGCGATTTCGATCAGGCGCTTGGCGATCAGCGGACGTGCGATGGAGGTACCCAGCAGGTACTCGCCTTCATAGACGGTGTTGGCGCGAAACATCGGGAAGACGAAATCGCGGACGAATTCTTCGCGCAGGTCGT
>PJQF01000017.1_pt2 | contig 28744 bp, 24 predicted proteins | sample 1503741 | NCBI WGS metagenome assembly PJQF01 (sample SAMN07775949, study PRJNA414020) | Biofilm metagenome, whole genome shotgun sequencing project. | isolation source: biomolecule (vanillin) treated reverse osmosis membrane biofilm | place: India: Nagpur | collected 2017-03-21 | reverse complement strand
ACGGGATTGTGACTCCCGTTGTCGAGGGTTCGATCCCCTTCGTCCACCCCATATTTTGAAAAAGCGCCAGATCAATGATCTGGCGCTTTTTTTGCATCTGGAAAAAGCCAGGTCTTGTTTCTGTGGGCGGTTGCGGTCGAGTAGTGCGACGCGCCTAGAGATTATGGTTGTCAAAAAAGCAAGCATTCTCAATGCCTTGGCGTTAGAATCGTTGCCGGTTTTGAACGTGTAGGACTGATGCTCGTCTATAGAGGGGTCAGTACCGCTATTAAATAGCGATAACGGCGCAGTACCTGAAAAGGGCTGTGCCGTTTTCGTTTAAGCGTTTCGAGTTTCAAGGGCGGGGCGCTTCATCGTATTTGTGTTTCTCGATGCTGCTTCCCTGTCGCCGGTCTTGCTCGCAAGGCTGGCTGCCGGGGGCTGCGTTCCTGGTCCTTCTATATATAGAAGGGTTGGCGCAGAGCCCTGGCGTGATGAGCTGTATTTGCTAACGGGATGAGGTGCACGCGTGCACTTGAACCTACAAATGGCCTGCTGTTTTTTTACCCGTTTCCAGTAGGGTGACTTCTTGAGTTTGACCCTCTAGAATGCATGCCCTTGATTCTGGGGTCGGAAACGGCCGGCTAACGTCTGTGCAACGAGGAATATTCATGCAAGTTTCTGTTGAAAATACTACTGCTCTTGAGCGCCGCCTGAGCATCACCGTGCCGGCAGAGCGTATCGAGACTGCGGTCAACAAGCGTCTGCAGCAGACTGCCCAAAAGGCCAAGATCGCTGGTTTCCGTCCAGGCAAAGTGCCGATGAGCGAAATCAAGCGCCGTTTTGGTGCTGATGCGCGTCAAGAAGCTGTAGGTGACGTGATCCAGGCTTCCTTCTACGAAGCCGTTGTTGAGCAAAAGCTGAACCCAGCTGGCTCGCCTTCGATCGAGCCTAAGTCCCTGGAAGCTGGCAAGGACCTGGAATATGTTGCCGTATTCGAAGTGTTCCCAGAGTTCGAAGTCGCTGGTTTCGACGGTATCGAAATCGAGCGCCTGAGCGCTGACGTCGCTGATTCCGACCTGGACAACATGCTGGAAATCCTGCGCAAGCAGAACACTCGTTTCGAAGTGGCCGATCGTGCCGCCCAGAACGAAGATCAGCTGAACATCGATTTCGTTGGCAAGGTTGACGGCGAAGTGTTCGCTGGTGGCTCTGCCAAGGGTACCCAATTGGTACTGGGCTCCAACCGCATGATTCCAGGTTTCGAAGACGGCCTGGTTGGCGCCAAAGCCGGCGAAGAGCGTGTTCTGAACCTGACTTTCCCTGCTGACTACCAAAATCTGGACTTGGCTGGCAAAGCTGCCGAGTTCACCGTGACCGTCAACAGCGTTTCCGAGCCTAAGCTGCCAGAGCTGAACGAAGAGTTCTTCAATCAGTTTGGTATCAAGGAAACCGGCATCGAAGGCTTCCGCACCGAAGTTCGCAAGAACATGGAGCGCGAGCTGCGCCAGGCCATCAAGTCCAAGGTTAAGAATCAGGTCATGGACGGTCTGCTGGCTGCCAACCCGATCGAAGTGCCTAAGGCTTTGCTGTCCAATGAAGTGGATCGCCTGCGCGTTCAAGCGGTTCAGCAGTTTGGTGGCAATATCAAGCCTGACCAACTGCCTGCCGAGCTGTTCGAAGAGCAAGCCAAGCGTCGCGTTGTGCTGGGTTTGGTCGTGGCTGAAGTGGTCAAGCAGTTCGACCTCAAGCCTGATGAAGATCGCGTTCGCGAAATGATCCAGGAAATGGCTTCGGCCTACCAGGAGCCTGAGCAGGTTGTAGCTTGGTACTACAAGAACGACCAGCAGCTGAACGAAGTACGTTCGGTTGTGCTGGAAGAACAAGTTGTGGATACTGTTCTGCAGAAGGCTAAGGTGACCGATAAAGCGGTCTCTTACGAAGAAGCAGTCAAACCGGCGGAAGCAGCACAAGCCGACTGATTGTCCAACTCGTTCGAAATACAACCATAAGCCAGCCTCGCGCTGGCTTATGCGTTTTCAAGACATGACTATTTGGGAGTAACTGCAGAGCATGTTCCGTAATTCCTATATTCAGCAGAACTCTGATATCCAGGCCGCAGGCGGCTTGGTCCCGATGGTTGTCGAGCAGTCTGCTCGTGGCGAGCGCGCCTACGACATCTACTCGCGCCTGCTCAAGGAGCGAGTGATCTTTCTGGTGGGCCCGGTAGAGGACTACATGGCCAACCTGATCTGTGCGCAGCTGCTGTTCCTTGAAGCGGAAAACCCGGACAAGGACATCCATCTCTACATTAACTCGCCGGGCGGTTCGGTGACGGCAGGTATGTCGATCTACGACACCATGCAGTTCATCAAGCCTAACGTCTCGACGACCTGCATTGGCCAGGCCTGCAGCATGGGCGCGTTCCTGCTGACGGCGGGTGCCGAGGGCAAGCGTTACTGCCTGCCGAACTCGCGCGTGATGATTCACCAGCCACTGGGCGGTTTCCAGGGCCAAGCGTCGGACATCGAAATCCACGCTAAGGAAATCCTCTTCATCCGCGAACGTCTTAACACGCTGATGGCCAAGCACAGCGGGCACACGCTGGAAGAAATCGAGCGCGACACCAACCGCGACAACTTCATGAGCGCCGAAGCCGCACGTGAATACGGGTTGATCGATGCAGTGATCGAAAAGCGCCCCGCTTAATATAAGCCGCTCAAAATAGGGCTGGTCGGCGTGTCCGATCATCGGCGGGCTTGAAAAAGCCCGCATAAGCCTTCATCTTGTGTTGCAAGCCTATCGGATTTGGATCGAACGAATGACTGACACCCGCAACGGCGAGGACAACGGCAAGCTGCTCTATTGCTCCTTCTGTGGCAAAAGCCAGCATGAAGTACGCAAATTGATTGCCGGCCCCTCGGTGTTTATCTGCGACGAGTGCGTCGACCTGTGCAATGACATCATCCGCGAGGAGGTGCAGGAAGCACAGGCCGAGAGCAGCGCGCATAAACTGCCTTCGCCTAAAGAAATCAGCGGCATCCTTGATCAATATGTGATTGGTCAAGAGCGTGCAAAGAAGGTTCTGGCCGTAGCGGTGTACAACCACTACAAGCGCCTGAACCAGCGTGACAAGAAAGGTGACGAGGTTGAACTGGGCAAGAGCAACATCTTGCTGATCGGTCCTACAGGCTCGGGTAAAACCCTGCTTGCAGAAACCCTCGCTCGTCTGCTGAATGTTCCGTTCACCATCGCCGACGCTACCACCCTCACTGAGGCTGGCTACGTGGGTGAGGACGTCGAGAACATCATTCAGAAACTGCTGCAGAAGTGCGATTACGACGTAGAGAAGGCCCAGATGGGTATTGTCTATATCGACGAAATCGACAAGATTTCGCGCAAGTCCGACAACCCGTCGATCACCCGTGACGTTTCCGGTGAAGGCGTGCAGCAAGCGCTGTTGAAACTGATTGAAGGCACGGTAGCTTCCGTACCGCCTCAAGGCGGCCGCAAGCACCCGCAGCAGGAATTCCTTCAGGTTGATACGCGTAACATCCTGTTCATCTGTGGCGGTGCGTTCTCTGGGCTGGAAAAAGTTATTCAGCAACGTTCCACCCGGGGCGGTATCGGTTTCAGTGCAGAAGTGCGCAGCAAGGAAGAAGGCAAGAAGGTGGGCGAGTCCCTGCGTGAGGTTGAGCCTGACGATCTGGTCAAGTTCGGTCTGATCCCGGAATTCGTTGGCCGTTTGCCGGTCCTGGCCACATTGGACGAGTTGGATGAGGCTGCTCTGATTCAGATCCTCACCGAGCCGAAAAATGCCCTGACCAAGCAGTACGCCAAGCTGTTTGAGATGGAAGGTGTGGACCTTGAGTTCCGTACTGATGCCCTCAAGTCGGTAGCCAAGCGGGCGCTGGAGCGCAAGACCGGTGCACGTGGTCTGCGTTCTATCCTTGAAGGTGTATTGCTCGACACCATGTACGAAATCCCCTCGCAGTCTGAGGTGAGTAAAGTGGTGATCGACGAAAGCGTTATAGAAGGTAAGTCCAAGCCGCTGTATATCTACGAGAACAGTGAGCCGACTGCCAAAGCTGCGCCAGACGCGTAAGCGTTTCGCAGTTTCGGTACAAACAAGGGGCCCCTAGGGCCCCTTTGTTTTTTGTGCGACTTTTATCTTGAAGCGTTTACTGCGTTTAACTGCTGGCAATAAGCTTGTTTTTTTTGCATGCAGCCCCCATCTTGGTTTCAAGCTTATTTTTCAACTGTCATAGAGGCGAAATCATGAAGACAACCATCGAATTGCCTCTCCTGCCGTTGCGTGATGTCGTCGTCTATCCGCACATGGTTATCCCGCTGTTCGTGGGGCGCGAGAAGTCTATCGAAGCCCTTGAGGCAGCGATGACGGGCGACAAGCAGATCCTGCTGTTGGCCCAGAGAAATCCTGCCGATGATGATCCAGGCGAAGACGCCCTGTATCGCGTCGGTACAATTGCTACTGTCCTGCAACTGCTCAAACTGCCTGATGGCACCGTCAAGGTGCTGGTAGAAGGCGAGCAACGAGGTGCTGTAGAGCGTTTCATGGAGGTGGATGGTCATCTGCGCGCCGAAGTGGCGCTGATCGACGAAGTCGAAGCCCCTGAGCGCGAATCCGAAGTTTTTGTACGCAGCCTGCTCTCGCAGTTCGAGCAGTATGTGCAGTTGGGCAAAAAAGTCCCGGCTGAGGTCCTGTCTTCCCTCAATAGCATTGATGAGCCAAGCCGTCTGGTCGACACCATGGCCGCACACATGGCGCTGAAGATCGAGCAGAAGCAAGACATCCTCGAAATCATCGACCTGTCGGCCCGTGTTGAACATGTCCTAGCGTTGCTGGATGCCGAAATCGACCTGTTGCAGGTTGAGAAGCGCATTCGTGGTCGCGTGAAGAAACAAATGGAGCGTAGCCAGCGCGAGTACTACCTGAATGAGCAGATGAAGGCCATTCAGAAAGAACTTGGCGACAGCGAGGAGGGCCACAACGAAATCGAAGAGCTGAAAAAGCGCATTGATGCCGCAGGCCTGCCGAAAGACGCTCTTACCAAAGCTAATGCCGAGCTGAACAAGCTCAAGCAGATGTCGCCGATGTCCGCTGAAGCGACCGTAGTGCGCTCGTATATCGACTGGCTGGTGCAAGTGCCGTGGAAGGCCCAGACCAAAGTGCGTTTGGACCTGACACGTGCCGAGGAAATTCTCGACGCCGATCACTATGGCCTCGAAGAAGTCAAAGAGCGGATTCTCGAATACCTCGCCGTGCAAAAGCGCGTGAAGAAAATTCGTGGTCCGGTGTTGTGCCTGGTCGGACCTCCAGGTGTTGGTAAAACCTCTCTCGCCGAATCGATTGCCAGTGCGACTAATCGCAAATTCGTGCGCATGGCGCTCGGCGGTGTGCGTGATGAAGCGGAAATTCGTGGTCATCGCCGAACTTACATCGGTTCGATGCCAGGAAGATTGATTCAAAAGATGACAAAGGTGGGTGTGCGCAACCCGCTGTTCCTGCTTGATGAAATCGACAAAATGGGCAGCGACATGCGTGGCGACCCGGCATCGGCGTTGCTGGAAGTGCTCGACCCTGAGCAAAACCATAATTTCAACGACCATTACCTGGAAGTCGACTACGACTTGTCTGACGTAATGTTCCTCTGCACTTCCAACTCCATGAACATCCCGCCGGCCTTGCTGGATCGGATGGAGGTGATTCGTCTACCGGGTTACACCGAGGACGAGAAGATCAACATTGCGGTCAAGTACCTCGCGCCCAAGCAAATTTCGGCGAATGGCCTGAAGAAGGGCGAGATTGAATTTGACATCGAAGCGATCCGCGACATCGTGCGTTACTACACCCGCGAGGCCGGTGTGCGGGGCCTTGAGCGCCAGATCGCGAAGATTTGCCGCAAGGCAGTCAAAGAGCATGCGCTGGAAAAACGCTTCTCCGTGAAGGTGGTGGCCGACTCCTTGGAGCACTTCCTGGGTGTGAAGAAATTCCGCTACGGCCTGGCCGAGCAGCAGGATCAAGTCGGTCAGGTGACTGGCTTGGCGTGGACCCAGGTGGGCGGGGAATTGCTGACCATCGAGGCTGCTGTGATTCCAGGCAAAGGCCAGCTGATCAAGACCGGTTCCCTGGGTGACGTGATGGTTGAATCCATCACTGCCGCGCAGACCGTGGTGCGCAGTCGCGCCAGAAGCCTGGGGATCCCCCTGGACTTCCACGAGAAGCATGACACTCACATCCATATGCCGGAAGGTGCTACGCCTAAAGATGGCCCTAGCGCTGGCGTAGGCATGTGCACGGCCTTGGTGTCTGCATTGACCGGCATTCCGGTGCGTGCCGACGTTGCCATGACTGGGGAAATCACCCTGCGTGGTCAGGTATTGGCCATCGGTGGTCTGAAAGAGAAATTGCTTGCAGCACACCGGGGTGGTATCAAAACAGTGATCATCCCTGAAGAGAATGTTCGCGACTTGAAGGAAATTCCTGACAACATCAAGCAGGATCTTCAGATTAAACCGGTTAAATGGATTGACGAGGTCCTGCAAATTGCGCTGCAATACGCGCCAGAGCCCTTGCCGGATGTGGCTCCGGAGATAGTTGCCAAGGATGAAAAACGAGAGTCTGATTCCAAGGAAAGAATTAGCACGCATTAATGTGAATAAGCCTGGAGGCTTCCTTGACAGCTTTTTAGAGCCCTTGTTATAAAGCGGCTCTTAAGTGTCTGTAGGCCATTCAGCACTGGTTTTTGCTGTTTACCAAAAAACTTAGAATCATACTCAATAGATATATAAGGGGACTTAGAGTGAACAAGTCGGAACTGATTGATGCTATTGCTGCATCCGCTGATATCCCGAAAGCTGCTGCTGGCCGTGCGCTGGATGCAGTAATCGAATCCGTCACTGGCGCTCTGAAGGCCGGCGACTCCGTGGTACTGGTAGGCTTCGGTACTTTTTCTGTGACTGACCGCCCAGCTCGCACTGGCCGTAACCCACAGACCGGCAAAGCACTGCAAATCGCTGCTGCCAAGAAACCAGGTTTCAAAGCCGGTAAAGCCCTGAAAGAAGCCGTTAACTAAGCTTCGTTCAAGCCTTTGCTACCCGGGTCGGACGCAGGTCTGGCCTGGCAGCGGAGCGGTAGCTGACCCACGTATCGGGTCGCCACGCCGGGGGTGCAGATTCGAACCCCCGTCCGCTCCGCCAGTTACGAGAAGGCGCATCCTCGGATGCGCCTTTCTTCTATCCGGATTCTACCCACGCTCCACGGTTGCCAATTTTTGAAGTTCAACCGTTTCTGGGGGACGCATGCTGCAAAATATCAGGGACAATTCACAAGGCTGGATTGCCAAGACCATTATCGGGATCATCGTCGCATTGATGGCGTTCACCGGTATCGAAGCCATTTTCCAGGCTTCGGGTACTAACAAGCAGGACGTGGCCAAGGTCAACGGTGAAGAAATCACCCAGACCGAGCTGAGCCAGGCCGTCGACATGCAACGTCGACAGCTGATGCAACAGTTGGGCAAGGATTTCGACGCTTCGCTCCTCGACGAAAAACTGCTGCGCGAGGCGGCTCTCAAAGGCCTGATCGACCGCAAGCTGCTGCTGCAGGGTGCTGCCGATTCCAAGTTCGGGTTCTCTGAAGCTGCATTGGACCAGGTGATCCTGCAAACGCCGGAATTCCAGGTTGACGGCAAGTTCAACGCCGAACGCTTTGACCAGGTGATCCGTCAGTTGGGCTATAGCCGTCTGCAGTTCCGTCAGATGATGACCCAGGAAATGCTGATCGGTCAGGTTCGCGCAGGCATTGCCGGTAGCGGTTTTGTCACCGATGCCGAAGTGCTCGCATTCGCCCGTCTGGAAAAACAGACTCGCGATTTCGCCACCGTCAACATCAAGGCCAACCCTGCGGCGGTGAAGCTCACCGACGAAGAGGTCAAGGCTTACTACGACCAGCACGCCAAAGAGTTTATGACCCCGGACCAGGTGGTCATCGACTATCTGGAATTGAAGAAGTCTTCTTTCTTCGACCAGGTCAACGTCAAGGACGATGAGCTGCAGGCGGCCTATCAGAAAGAAACCGCCAACCTCGCTGAACAGCGTCGCGCGGCGCACATCCTGATTGAAGTCAACGACAAGGTTTCCGACGCGCAAGCCAAGGCTAAGATCGAAGAAATCCAGGCACGCCTGGCCAAAGGTGAGAAGTTCGAAGCCCTGGCCAAGGAGTTTTCCCAGGATCCTGGCTCTGCCAACAATGGCGGTGACCTCGGCTTCGCTGGCCCTGGCGTCTACGATCCGGACTTCGAAACGGCCCTGTATGCGTTGAAACAGGACCAGGTCTCGACGCCGGTGCGCAGCGCCTTCGGTTGGCACTTGATCAAGTTGTTGGGCGTTGAAGCACCGCAAGTGCCGACGTTCGCCAGCCTGAAAGACAAACTGACCCGTGAGCTCAAGGCCCAGCAGGTAGAGCAGCGTTTTGTCGAAGCGACCAAGCAATTGGAAGATGCGGCATTCGAAGCTTCTGATTTGGCTCAGCCTGCCTCTGACCTGAAGCTGACCGTGCACACCTCCGCACCGTTTGGCCGTGAAGGTGGCGACGGTGTCGCGGCCAACCGTGCCGTGGTCACCGCTGCGTTCAGCCCGGAAGTGCTGGATGAAGGTGCCAACAGCACCGCCATTGAGCTGGACCCGGAAACCATCATCGTGCTGCGTGCCAAAGAGCACCGCAAACCTGCGCAACTGCCGCTGGAAAGCGTTGCTGCGGCAATCCGCACGCAGATGGCCAAGGAGCGCGCCAGCGCGGCTGCCAAGACTCACGCTGACGAGCTGATCGCCAGCCTGCGTGATGGCAAGACACCGCTGAACCAGCCGGTCGATGGTCAGGCGTGGAAAGTCACTGAAGCGGCTACTCGTAGCCAGGAAGCGATCGACCCAGCCGTATTGCAAGCCCTGTTCCGTATGCCTAAGCCTGCGGTCAAGGACAAGCCGACCTTCACCACCGTGACCCTGGCTGACGGTAGCCTGGCGATCGTGCGCTTGAACGGCGTGAATGAAGCTGCAGCCCCATCGGAAGAAGAAAAGGCCCAATACCGCCGCTTCCTCGCTTCCCGTGTCGGCCAGCAGGACTTCGCAGCGTACCGCAAGCAGTTGGAAACCAAGGCTGATATCAAGAAGTACTGATGTTGGTTTGAACAAGAAGCCCCCGGCCTGAAAAGACCGGGGGCTTTTTTATGTGCGCTAGACTGGGTGCTCGGTATCGTCGACCCAGGAGTTCCATGCATGTTGATTCAAGGAATGGACTGCTTGCTGATCCGCCGCGCCCGTGTGGCGGATGTTTCTGCCGTGCTCCAGGTGTTCGACGAGGTGATTGCATGGTTCGTTGGCATAGGCAATACCCATCAGTGGGGCACCGAGCCCTGGTCGGCGTTGCCCCGGCGGGTCGCGCAAGTGGCTGAAGCCTGCGCGTTGCCCGGGGCGTGGGTGGTAGAGGATCCCGCAGGGCGTATCCGTGGAGCGCTGGTTTTGGGCGATCCCATGCCTTATGTACCGTTTGCGACTGAGCCCGAGGTGTATGTGCGCCTGTTGATTGCCGCGCGTGACCCGCGTGTTCGCGGCCTTGGGCGGCGCATGATGGCCTTTGCCGATGACCAGGCCCGGGCAGTAGGCGTCACGCGTTTGCGTGTGGACTGCTACGGCGGCGGGACAGGGGATCTGGTGCGTTTTTATGAGTCCTGTGGCTACGAGCGCATTTCAACATTCGACTTGGCGGGCTGGCCGGGCCAACTGTTGGGGCGCCGTCTGTGATGCGCCAGCCCAGGCCAGTAGCATCAGTAGCATAACGGTCCATGGAAAGCCCGCGACGCCCCAGCCCTGAAGCAACACGCCACCCGCCAGCCCGCCACCGGCTATCCCCAGGTTCCACACGGTCACCAGCATTGATTGTGCGGCATCCGCCGACTCGCCCGCCGATTGGGCCAGTGCGGTTTGCAACAGCGCCGGCAGGCCGCCGAACGCCAGGCCCCATAACGCCACGGCGGTATAGATGACTGCCGGCACATTGATCCAGAACGCCAGCGCCAGGGCGATCAGGCCAAACAGCGCACAACTGATTAATAGTAAGGCGCGCAGCCACCGGTCAATCAACACACCTGCCAGCCAGATGCTCAGCACCGCCGAGAGGCCAAACACCAGCAGCACTCGGTCAACATCCGCATCTATCCCGGCGGGCACCAGCAACGGGGCGATGTAGGTGTAGAGAATGTTGTGGGCCAGCACGTAGGTAAACGTTACCCACAGCACCGGACGAATTCCTGGCAGGTTCAGCACCTGGCGCAGCCCCAAGCGTTTATCCGCCCGTTCGCCAGCAAAATCCGGCAGTTGCCAGCGTGCCCAAGCCAGTAACACCAAGGTCAGCCCGGTCATGATTGCAAAACTCAGGCGCCAGCCAACGGCGGTGCCGAGGAAGGTGCCCGCAGGCACACCCAGTGACAGCGCCAGCGGTGCACCCAGCATGGCCACGGCAATGGCGCGACCTTGCAAGTGTGGCGACACCATTCGGCTCGCATAACCCGCTAGCAACGCCCAAAGCAGCCCGGCGAAGACCCCGGCAAAAAATCGCGCCACGAGGGTCAGCCCGTAGTGGCTGGACAGCGCGGTTACGCTGTTGACCAAGGCAAAGCCGCCGATGGCCATCAGCAGTAACGGTCGTCTGCGCAAGCCGCGGGTCAGCAGCGTCAGGGGGATGGCTGCCAGCAACGAGCCAAGGGCATAGACCGTGACCAGTTGACCGACCAGGGCGGGCGACACGCCTAGGCCTTCGCCTATCTGGGGTAGTAATCCGGCGGGCATGGCTTCGGTGAGGATGGTGATAAAGCCAGCGCTGGCCAGGGCCAGTAGACCGCCCAGCGGTAATGAATCCCGCTGGGCTGATGCGGCGAGTGAAGGGCTGCTGCTCATGACGTTTTATCCAGGTAAAAGGGCAAGCGGGCAGAGTAGGGGGCTGTGGTTGACGGAAAAACAGGCTAAGGTTCCGAACTTATCGGACGCAAGTGTCCGCAATCGCTGAAGGCGGGATCATGGACAGCTTGGGCAGCCTTTCGGTGTTCGTGCAGGTGGCGCAGACGCTCAGCTTCACCGCCGCCGGCCGTGTGCTGGGGGTGTCGTCGTCGGCTGTAGGCAAAAGCATTGCGCGGATGGAAGAGCGCCTGGGCGTGCGGCTGTTTCACCGCAGCACGCGCAGTATCACCTTGACCAGTGAAGGCTCGCTGTTCCTTGAACGGTCGCGGCGGATTCTCGCTGAGGTGGAAGCAGCCGAGCAGGAACTGACAGACGCCGGTGCAACCCCACGGGGCAAGCTGCGTATCAGTGTGCCGCAGGTGCGTGGCTTGTTGATGCCAGTACTCAGTGACTTTATGCGCGTCTATCCGGATATCGAGTTGGATGTGGATTTCTCTGACCGTATGGTGGACGTGATCGAGGAAGGTTTCGATGCGGTGATTCGCACGGGCAAGCCGGAAGATTCGCGGTTGATAGCGCGCCACCTGGGTCACTACCAGTTGGTGCTCGTCGCCACACCGGGATACTTCGCCCAACACGGCACCCCGCAGCAACCACAGGACCTGAATGGCCACGCCTGCCTGCGCCACAAGTTCTGCGCCACGGGCAAGCTCGAGCCCTGGCCGTTGCGTCTTGCCCCGGGTACTGCGGAACCGCTGTTACGTACGCCGTTGGTCAGTACCACCATTGAGTCTCTGAACCACGTGGTGCTCGAGGGTTTGGGCATTGCCTGCCTGCCGGACTACATGGTCAACCAGGCCGTGGGCGAGGGGCGCTTGCAACGGGTGTTGGATGATTACTTGGAACACCGGGGCAGTTTCTGGATGTTGTGGCCCGGTCGCCATACCTCGACCAAGGTACGCGTGTTTATTGACCATATGTGCGCCGGGCTTTTCCCTGCAGGCCCCGGTGCGTAACCCTGTGACGTTTTACCGACAGGAATGCGCGCGCCAAGGCCTCGTTCTGTTGCACAATACCGCCCAGACCGTTTTCCTCAGGATCTTCAATGTCGACATCATTCCACTTGCGTAGCCTCGGGCTGGCGCTGGTGCTGGCGGGCGCCGCGGGCTGCTCGTCACCCAAGACCGCTATTTATGAACATGAGAACTTCGACGACTCCGGTACGTTTTCCCGGGATTACCCCGTTAGCGATGTAGCAGCGTGCGAGGCCGCGCGGCGTGCCTTGCTGAGCCAGGGCTACATCATCACCAGCAGCGACCCGAAACTGGTCGTGGGTAACAAGAGTTTCCAGCAGACCGGCGAAACTCACCTGCAGATCAGCTTCAACGTGGTGTGTGCCGATGACGGCAAAGGTAAAAAGCACTCGACGATGTTTGCCAACGCCCTTCAGGATCGCTATGCGCTGAAGAAGGTCAACAACTCCGCGAGCCTCGGTGTAGGCGTGCTGGGGTCGGTGTCGATGCCGATTGGCTCCACCGATGACTCGATGGTGAAGGTGGCGAGTGAAACGGTGTCCGCGCCGAAGTTCTACGATCGCTACTTTGCGTTGGTGGACGTCTTCCTGCCCCAGGAAGTGAAGAAGGCTGAGCATATCCCCGAGCAGCCAAAGGCGGACCTCGGTGTGCCGGAGCCGAAGGCCGCACCCGCTGCGGAGAAAGTCGAGGCGCCGAAGGAAGAGCCTGCCGTACCAGCTGCTGCGGAGCCGGTTGTGCCTGCGCCTGAAGCCGCACCGATTGCCCCGCAGGCCGAGCCCGCACCCGCCACGACCACGCCGGACCTGCCGGCGCCGACAGAAGCGATTCCGCCCCTGCCAACGCCTGCGCAGTAGTTCAGACCGCTACGGGATTCACCTTGTCGACGTTGATCCCGTAGCGTTTGATCGCTTCACTGACCTTGTCGCGACCGATCATGCCGTCATCCGCCAGCGCCTTCAGGGCGGCCAGGGCGATGAAGTGGCGATCCACCTCAAAGAACTCACGCAAGGCTTCCCGGGTGTCTGATTGCCCGAAGCCATCAGTGCCCAGCGCGACAAAGCGACGGCCCGGCACGAACGGACGAAGCTGATCGGCGAACAGTTTCAAGTAGTCCGTCGCCACCACCACTGGCCCCGAGTGCCCGGCCAGGCATTGCTCTGCATAACTCGCGCGAGGCTCGCTTTCCGGGTGCAGCAGGTTCCAGCGTTCGACCGCATGCCCGTCACGGCGCAACTCGGTGAGGCTGGTCACGCTCCACACGTTGCCGTGCACACCGAAGTCGGTGGCCAGCAGTTCAGCGGCGGCGATCACTTCTCGCAGGATCGAACCACTGCCCATCAGTTGCACTTGCGCCTCAGGGTTGGCGCTGAGCCTGTACATACCTTTGAGAATGCCGCCTTCCACGCCTTCGGGCATCGCCGGGTGCGGGTAGTTTTCGTTGAGCAGGGTGATGTAGTAGTAAATGTCCTCTTGCTCAACGTACATGCGCCGCATGCCCTCGCGAATAATCACCCCCAGTTCGTAGGCAAAGGTCGGGTCATAAGAGATGCAGCACGGAATCACCGACGAGAGGATATGGCTATGACCATCGTCATGCTGCAAGCCTTCGCCCATCAGCGTGGTACGCCCGGCCGTGGCGCCCAGCAAGAAACCACGCGCGCGCGCATCGCCCGCCGCCCAAGCTAGGTCGCCGACGCGCTGGAAACCGAACATCGAATAGAAGATATAGAACGGCACGGTCATCAGGCCGTGGTTGCTGTAGGACGTACTCGCCGCGATCCATGAGGAAATGGCGCCTGACTCATTCAGGCCTTCCTGCATGATCTGTCCGTCCTTGCTCTCCTTGTAGTAGCTCAGTTGTCCGGAGTCCTGTGGGGTGTAGAGTTGGCCGACGGCGGAGTGGATGCCGATCTGACGGAACAGGCTCTCCATGCCGAAGGTGCGTGATTCGTCCGGCACGATGGGCACGATCAGCTTGCCCAGGTGCGGGTCTTTCAGCAGTGTACCGAGGATGCGCACGAAGGCCATGGTGGTGGAAATCGCGCGCTCGCCAGTGTCCTTGAGCTGAGTGGCGAAGGCGCTCAGTTCGGGGATCTGCAGCGATTCGACCGCAGTGTGGCGCGCGGGCACATAGCCGCCCATGGCCTGGCGACGTGCGGCGAAGTAACGGGCTTCTTCGCTATCGGCTATGGGCTTGAGGTAAGGAATTTCAGCAAGTTGCTCATCGGGCACCTCCAGGCCGAAGCGGTCGCGGAAGGCCTTGACGGCGTCGGCACCCATCTTTTTCAGTTGGTGGTTAATGTTCTGGCCTTCGCCGGCTTCGCCCATACCAAAGCCCTTGACGGTTTTTGCCAGGATCACCGTCGGTTGGCCACTGTGACGCACGGCGGCGGCATAGGCGTTGTAGACCTTGTCCGGGTCATGGCCTCCCCGTGAGAGTTTCCAGATGTCGTCGTCGGACAGGTCCGCAACCAGTGCCAGCAACTCCGGGTATTTGCCGAAGAAGTGTTCGCGCACGTAGGCGCCGTTCTGGGATTTGTAGTTCTGATAGTCACCGTCCACGCATTCCATCATGCGTTGGCGCAGCAGGCCGCTTGTGTCTTTTTCCAGCAGTGCATCCCAACCACCGCCCCAGATCACTTTGATCACATTCCAGCCGGCGGCGCGGTACAGGCTTTCGAATTCCTGGATCACCTTGGCGTTGCCGCGTACCGGGCCGTCCAGGCGTTGCAGGTTGCAGTTGACCACGAAGATCAGGTTGTCGAGTTCCTCGCGTCCGGCCAGGGAAATGGCGGCCAGGGATTCCGGCTGGTCCATTTCGCCATCACCCAGGAATGCCCAGACCTTACGGCCCTGGTGTTGCTTGAGGTCACGAAACTCCAGATAGCGCATAAAACGCGCCTGATAGGCCGCCGTGATCGGCCCCAGTCCCATGGACACCGTAGGAAATTGCCAGAAGTCCGGCATTAGTCGTGGGTGGGGGTAGGACGAAATGCCCTCACCACCGGCTTCACGGCGGAAGTTATCCAGTTGTGCTTCGCTGATGCGGCCTTCGAGGTAGGCGCGGCCGTAAATGCCAGGCGAGGAATGCCCCTGGATGTACACCAGGTCGCCGTCGAAGCGGTCGGTGCGGCCACGGAAGAAGTGGTCGAAGCCGACGTCGTAAAGCACAGCGGCTGACGCATAAGTGGCGATATGCCCACCCACACCGGAGTGTTTGCCTGCACGCAATACCATGGCCATGGCGTTCCAGCGGATAAACGCATTGGTGCGGCGTTCGATGGCCAGGTTGCCGGGGTAGGGCAACTGGCGATCCACCGGGATCGTGTTGACGTAAGGCGTGGTCACCCGCCCATAGAAGTCGCCATGCCGCGCCACGTCGAAATCCAGCAACTGATCGATCAGGTAATGGGCGCGCGGGCGGCCTTCGGTGGACAGCACCGATTCGATGGACTCCAGCCACTCGCGGGTTTCCTGTGGATCGACGTCGCGTCTGACTGCGTTATTCGGGGTCATGTGAGGCTCCAGGGTCGGCGGATTTCAAGTGGCGGGCTCCTTGTGGGAACGTCGTCAATGTTGTTGCAATTGCAACTACATGGCCGAATCTAGCGCGGGATGAGCTACTATTGCAACCTTCTTGAAATCCACCGGATGGTGTTGCATGTCGTCGAAAGAGCCCGATGTATGGTTCCGTTTTGTCAGGGCCCACAGGACGGTCATCCGTGAAATCGAGCGCCGCCTGGCGGCCGCCGACTTGCCCCCTTACGCCTGGTACGACGCACTGTGGGGTCTAGAAAGCGGCCTCGAAGGCACCCGCCGCATGCACGAGTTGGCCGATGTATTGGCCATTGAGCGCTATAACCTCACGCGCCTGGTAGACCGCCTGGAAAAAGAGGGCCTGGTGCTGCGTTCACGCTCCGACGGCGATGGCCGCGCGGCATTTGCGTCGATCACCGATACCGGCCGGGCGTTGCGTAAAAAAATGTGGAAGATCTACGAAAGTACGGTGGACGAGTTGTTCCTGTCGCAGATCGAACCGGAGCAGCGCCGGGCGTTTGCCGAGGCGTTGGAGCGTACCGCCGGGATGGCGGTGGAGGCGGGTGCTCAAACCCGTGGCCGACGCAAAGCTGAAACCTGATGCAGATCTCATGTGCGAGGGTGCAAGCCCCCTCCCACAATGGAATGCATTGCCGTCCATTTCAGTGCGTAGCTGATTGCAATCGCGCTTCAGAGCCCTGGCGCTAAATCCGCATAACGCTGCTACGTTTAATCTTGAAGTGCAGGAACGTCATGGCGCAGACATTTTTTCGTCATGACGGCACTTTAGGCTGGTGATGCAGGTCATTTATCTGCAGCCACTTTTAACGTCAAGAAGGAGTCCATGATGGACGATTACCAGGAAGAACTGCTGGAGTACCAGGCCTTTGAATTCGATCCGCTGGATCCGGCCGACGACGCCACCGAGCTGTAAGACCGACTTCAGGCGGAATGCCGCTGACTGCGGCGAAATTCCCCTGGGGTCTGGTTGTTCCATCGCTTGAATGCCCGTTGAAAGGCTTGGGCTGAGGCAAAGCCGAGCAAGTAGGCGATCTCGCCGAACGCCAGTTCCGTATCGCGAATGTAGGTCATGGCCAGGTCGCGGCGGGTATCGTTGAGAATCGCGCGGAATTGAGTGCCTTCTTCGGCCAGTTTACGGCGCAATGTCCAGGTCGGCAGCTTCAAGCGTGCCGCCACTTCTTCCAGGTCGGGTTCCCGGCCGCCATTGAGCATCGGCCCGAGCAACCGGGTAATGCGCTCGCGCAAGCTGCGGGTGCGGGTCAACTGCTCCAACTCCCTTTCACACAATTGCAGCAAGAGCTGCCAGGTACTTGGGCAATGCTGCGGGTTACGCATTGCCAGGGTGGATTGGCTCAGGCGCAACTGGTTGGCCTCGGCACCGAAGTGGACCTGGTTGGCGCTCAATAGGCTGTACTGCTCGCTGTACTCGGGGGCATCGAACTCGATGTCGATTCGTTGCGCCAGCAACGGTTGTTGTGCCAAGTTGGCGAGCTGATGCAACCAGCTGGAAATGATCGAGTCCACCACAAAACGGTTGTAGGCGTTGTAGGGGCTGATGGAATAGAAACGCAGCCAGGCGCCTTCGGCATCCTCATGAAAACTCGATTGCCCGCGATAGTTGGCACCATACAGCGGCTCAAAGCGCGTCAGGGTGCGAGCGGCTTCGCGTACGTTAGGCGCCTGTGCGGCGGTGACACCAGCCAGTCCCGCTTGGCTCAAGCGGCTGAGTTGCCCCATGCGCAAGCCCAGGCCTGGGTCGCCGGTCAGTTGAATGGCCGCATGGCCCAGGCGCATATAGCGCGGGATCGACAAGCGCGCGCCAGCTTCGGCGAGGCGCGCCGGGTCCAGGCTGTATTGCAGCAAGAGCGGTTGCGGGTCCAGGCCGTGGCTGTGGATCGCGTCGGCCAGGGTGTGCACGAAGCCCACCGACAAATCCCCGAGGCGCACCGGCTTCACCGCGTTACAGCCAGATATTCAGCAGGCGCGCGCCACGGGCGTCGCTGTCGGCGTTGATCTGCCCGTTGTGACTCAGGAAACTCTGCCCGGCAGTGCCCAAATCCCAGAACTGCCCGCGCAGAAATACGCTCATGCCGGCGCTGGCCTGGCTGATCGGTTGTTGGCTGATCAAGGTCAAGCGGCGCCACGCTTCGCCCTCACTGAGCTCTTCGGGCTTGAGGCTGATTTCCTGTGGAGTGGAGACGCTTTTAAAACCGCGCCATGGTCGATCCCAGGTCTCGCGGCCAAGCACAAAGGCCGGCACTGCAATCAGCTGCGCGCCTTGTTCGTTGAGCTTGCGGTAGTTGTCCGGGTACCAGCTGTCACTGCCCACCAGCACACCAAGGCGGCCGGCCGGGGTGTCGACCACGCTGACGATATTTTCGTCTCCAGGCTCGATAAAACCGCGCTCATCGTATATCGGGTAAAGCTGGCGTTGCAGATTGCCGACGGGCAAGCCGTCTGCCGCAAATACCACGCTGGCGTTAAACAGTGCGCCATGGCCGACCTGGAGTTGCCCTTGGCTCACACTTGGGTTGGGCAGGGCAATGGAGCCAGCGACCACCGTGACCCCGAATTCCTTGGCCAGGCCGCCGAACAGCACTTGATAGTCACGCGCCATGGCCGGGGCTTTCATGCGCAGGTAGGCGTCGTTGGTGCGGTCATCGCCCGTGGCGCTGATCCAGGCACGCAGGAATTGCAAGGGATTGCTCAGCGACAGCCAGTGCATCGCGTCCTTCACATGCAGCGCTTGGTACACCTCGTTTTTTTCGCCGGTGAGCATCAGCCAAGTGCCGATGTGTTCAGGCAGTACCACAATGGTCTTTTCGTTGATCAAGCCCTGGTCCCGTGCGTTTTGCAGGTAGGCCGCAAGCTTCAGGTGCAGGCGTTCCAGGCTCTGGTAGTCGGCGGGGAATAACTCCGGCTGGATGCCCAGCAGGTTACCTCGATCGGCGGGTTGGCCTTCGTTGACGGCGAGGGTGCTGCGCAGGTCCGACAGGTAATGCGCCACGGGGCGCTCCTGGGTCCAGACCAGATACGCGGCGACGGCGGCAACCAGGGCCAGGGTGACGGTAAAAGCTAGAAGTTTACGCATGGGGGAACAGACAACAGACCAAGTGCAGGGTTCGCTGACTAGGGTAGGGCCCATGCAGCGGCTTGCCAAGGGGCGCTGTGCGTTTGGATCAATAAGTTGTGAGTTTCGGTCATTGAGCGGTAGGGGATCGCCTCTTAGTCTGTGGGACATAAACCGATGGCAGGCCATTCGAGCCTTCCACGTCCCGTGATGATCCGTTGTGGAGCTGTACCATGACCGCTGCTGCCTACCCGCACCTGCTGGCCCCGTTGGACCTGGGTTTTACGACCTTGCGCAACCGTACTCTGATGGGTTCGATGCACACCGGCCTCGAAGAAAAACCCGGTGGCTTCGAACGCATGGCGGCTTATTTTGCCGAGCGCGCCCGTGGCGGCGTGGGCCTGATGGTCACCGGTGGCATTGGCCCCAACGATGAAGGCGGGGTGTACGCCGGTGCGGCCAAGCTGACTACCGACGAGGAAGCGCAAAAGCACAAGATCGTGACCAAGGCCGTGCATGAAGCAGGCGGCAAGATTTGCATGCAGATCCTCCACGCCGGCCGCTATGCCTACAGCCCCAAGCAGGTCGCACCAAGCGCTATCCAGGCACCGATCAACCCGTTCAAGCCCAAGGAATTGGACGAAGAGGGCATCGAAAAGCAGATCCAGGATTTCGTCACCTGTTCGCTGCTGGCCCAGGTCGCCGAGTACGACGGCGTGGAAATCATGGGCTCCGAAGGTTATTTCATTAACCAGTTCCTTGCCGCCCACACCAACCACCGCACCGACCGTTGGGGCGGCAGCTACGAAAATCGCATGCGCCTTGCCGTGGAAATCGTGCGCCGGGTGCGCGAAGCGGTGGGGCCGAACTTCATCATCATCTTCCGCCTGTCGATGCTCGATCTCGTGGAAGGCGGCAGCACTTGGGAAGAAATCGTGCAGTTGGCCAAGGCCATCGAGCAGGCCGGTGCGACCATCATCAACACCGGCATCGGCTGGCACGAAGCGCGTATTCCGACCATCGCCACCAAGGTGCCACGCGGCGCGTTCAGCAAAGTCACTGCCAAGTTGCGCGGTGCGGTGCAGATCCCGCTGATCACCACCAACCGCATCAATACACCGGAAATTGCCGAGCAGATTCTCGCCGAAGGCGATGCGGACATGGTTTCGATGGCGCGACCGTTCCTCGCCGACCCGGAGTTCGTCAACAAGGCCGCCGCCGGGCGTGCCGATGAAATCAACACCTGCATCGGCTGCAACCAGGCCTGCCTGGACCACACCTTTGGCGGCAAGCTGACCACCTGTTTGGTCAATCCCCGTGCATGCTACGAGACCGAACTGAATTACCTGCCGGTCAAGCAGATCAAAAAAATCGCTGTGGTCGGCGCCGGCCCTGCGGGTCTGGCCGCTGCCACCGTAGCCGCTGAACGCGGTCACCACGTGACGCTGTTCGACTCGGCCAGCGAGATCGGCGGCCAGTTCAACATCGCCAAGCGTGTGCCCGGCAAGGAAGAGTTCTTTGAAACCCTGCGCTACTTCAAGCGCAAGTTGCAAACCACCCACGTCGAGCTGTGCCTCAACACCCGAGTGGATGTCGCGCAGCTGGCGGCTGGCGGCTACGACGAGATCATCCTGGCCACCGGCATCGCGCCGCGCACGCCGGCGATTGCGGGCGTGGAAAATGCCAAGGTGCTGAGCTACCTGGACGTAATCCTTGAACGCAAGCCGGTGGGCAAGCGCGTCGCGGTGATTGGCGCTGGCGGTATTGGTTTCGACGTGTCGGAATTCCTCGTGCACCAGGGCGTGTCTACCAGCTTGGACCGTGAAGCATTCTGGAAAGAATGGGGCATCGACACCCAGTTGCAAGCCCGTGGCGGTGTGGCCGGCATCAAGCCTCAACCCCATCCACCGGCCCGTGAAGTGTTTCTGTTGCAGCGCAAGGCTTCAAAGGTCGGCGACGGTCTGGGCAAAACCACCGGCTGGATTCACCGTACCGGCTTGAAGAACAAGCAGGTGCAGATGCTCAACAGCGTTGAGTACCTGAAAATCGACGATGACGGCCTGCATATCCGCATCGGCGCCGAGGGCGAGCCGCAGCTGTTGGCGGTGGACAATATCGTCATCTGTGCCGGCCAGGATCCGTTGCGTGAATTGCACGACGGCCTTGTCGCAGCGGGCCAGAACGTACACCTGATCGGCGGCGCCGATGTGGCGGCTGAGTTGGATGCCAAGCGCGCCATCAACCAAGGCTCACGCCTCGCCGCGCAGCTGTAAGACGACGAAAGGGGCGGTGTTAGACTACCGCCCCTTTTTTTATTCAGATGCCGCCCGATGGGTCCTTTCGATTGGCTTCCCCATGCTCCGCTTGAACCGTTAGCACTGGATTGGCTCAACGGCGTCGAGTTGGCCGTGCTGCGCCTGGACCGCATCGACCCGCTGATCAGTGGCAACAAGTGGTTCAAGCTCACCGAGCACTTGGCCCAGGCGCAACGGGCAGGCGCCAGCGGCGTTATCAGCCTCGGCGGCGCCTATTCCAACCATCTGCACGCACTGGCGGCGGCGGGCAAGCGTTTTGGCTTTCCCACTGTCGGCCTGTTGCGCGGTCATGCGCAAGACACGGCTACCGTCCAGGATTTGAAAGCATTCGGCATGCAGCTGCATTGGCTCGGTTATGGCGGCTATCGTGCGCGCCATGAGCCGGGTTTCTGGGAACCTTGGCGCGCGCTTTATCCGCATCTGTATTCCGTGCCTGAAGGCGGCGGCGGATTGGCCGGCGCAGTGGGGTGTGGGGTGTTGGTCGAACAGGCCCGTGAACAACTGAGAAACCTGGGTTGGGCCGATTACGACGGCTGGTGGCTGGCAGCAGGCACCGGCACCACGCTGGCAGGTTTAGTCCTGGCAGAGGCGGGCGCCCATCCGGTGTTCGGCGCAATGGCCGTGCCGGACGATCATGGTGTGGCGCAAAACGTGAGTGCCTTGGTGCAAGGCGGCTATACATTGCTGGATGCCAGCCGGGGTGGCTTCGCCAAGGTCGACCCGCTGTTGCTCGACTTTATTGAAACCACGGAGCAGGCCTGCGGCGTGCCGCTGGAACCGCTGTACACCGGCAAAGCCCTGCTGGCGTTGAAGCAGCAGATCGAGGCCGGGCACATCGCGCCCGGTACTCGCCTGATCTTTGTGCACACCGGCGGCCTGCAAGGCCGCCGAGGGCTTACAGCCTAGCGCGCTTACCCGGCATCATCCGCAACGCTGTGTTATCGCGCATCACATAATGATGAAAGATCCCCGCCAGGGCATGCAGGCCGATCAGCCAATACCCGATCTGGCCGAACAACACGTGCCAGCTTTCAATCTCTTTGGCCAGTGGCTTGTTCTCGCCAATTAACGGCGGCAACTCCATGCCATAGAACATCACCGAATGCCCCTCGGCACTGACGATCAGCCAACCAGCAATCGGCATACCGATCATCAAGGCGTACAGCGCGGCGTGCATCAGGGTGGCGAGCAGGCTTTGCCATTGCGGCGGGGCGGGTACGATCTTCGGCGCCACCCCCAGGCTGCGCGCGAACAGACGCAGCCATACCAATACAAACACGGTGAGGCCGAACATGAAGTGCATCTCGACGATCAAGGTGCGGGCGCCGCTGCCTTTGGGGAACTGGCCGCGTAACTCTATGCAGGCGTAGACCACCGCCAGCAGCACCACCATCAACCAGTGCAGCGCAATCGACATGGTGCTGTAGCGCGTATCGGAATTTTTCCACGGCATCGCTCGGTTCCTTATTCATCAGGGTAAACCTCCGCTCTTTGGCGACGGAGTCTTTTTACTTTATGCCTGTTTTGAACGATTTGCCCGGCGCGAATGCCTTTGTATTGACGCTTGTCAGTGGCTTTGCGGCATTTCACCGCGCGCCAGACGCTGGTTAACATCGGCGATCACCGCCGGCAGGTCAGTGATGGTATCGATCAGGTAATGCGGGCGTGAGCCTTCGAACATCGCCTCGATGCGCGTGCGTTCGCTGGCCAGGGTGGCGGCATCGAGGGCTTGAAACTGTTCATAGGTAAGCCCCAGGGCATTGCCGGAGCAGGTCAGGGCCACGGTCCACATTCCGGCGCGACGACCTTCGAGTATGCCGGGCACGGTGTCGTCGACCTTGAGGCACGCCGCCACATCATCAATTCCGAGGGCAATTACGTTGGCCAGGGCCTGGGCCGGCCATGGGCGGCCGTTGGGCACTTCGTCGGTGGCGACCACATGGTCGGCGACGTAACCATTGGTGGCGGCCAAGGCGACAACCTTGTCCATCACCTGCTTGGGGTAGCCGGAGCAGGAGCCAATCTTGATGCCTTGCTCACGCAGTTGAGCGATGGTGTCGAGTGCGCCGGGGATCAGCGCCGAGTGTTCGGCGATCTTCTCGATCTGCAACGGCATGAAGCGCTGGTAGATGGCGGTCACGTCGTCGTCGGTGGGCGTGCGGCCGAACGCCTTGCGATAACGCTCGGCGACTTGCGGTTGGTCGCAAAGGGTGCGGATATGGTCCCACTTGCCCATGCCCATCGGGCCACGGGCTTCTTCGATGGAGACTTGCACGTCGAACTCGGCGAAGGCCTCGACAAAAATCTGAGTCGGCGCGAAGGAGCCGAAGTCGACGACGGTGCCGGCCCAATCGAGGATGACGGCCTGGAGGGTGTTGGGGTTTTGATAGTTCATGGTTCAGATCCTGTGGGTTATGGGGAGAATCAGATGTCCAACACTTCCATTTCTTGCAGCACCTCGGCGATTGCCTTGATCGCCGCCTGCATGCCGGTTGCGTCGACATGGCCGATGCAGCCGACGCGGAACGTTTCCACTTGGGTCAATTTGCCGGGGTACAAGATGAAACCCTTGGCCTTGACCCGCTCGTAGAAGTCCTTGAACTGGTAGCGCGGGTCTTTGGGGGCGTGGAAGGTGACGATGATCGGTGCCTGGATTGCGGCCGGCAGAAAACTGCGCAAACCAATGCTGGCCATGCCGTCTAGAAGCGCCTGGCAGTTCTCGGCATAGCGTCGATGGCGTGCAGGCAGGCCACCTTCCTCCTGGTACTGCAGCAGCGCTTCGTGCAGGGCGGCGACCACATGGGTCGGTGGGGTGAAGCGCCACTGGCCGGTCTTCGCCATGTAGGTGTGCTGGTCGAACAGGTCCATCGCCAGGGAATGGCAGTTGCCTTGGGCGGCGGCCAGTGCCTGCTTCTCGGCAAAGACGAAGCCCATGCCGGGCACGCCTTCGAGGCACTTGCCCGAGGCGGCGATCAGTGCGTCGAACGGCACGTTGCGGGCATCAATTGGAAGGGCGCCGAAGGAACTCATGGCGTCGATGATCAGGCGCTTGCCGTGGTTCTTAACGACCTGGGCGATCTCCGGCAACGGATTGAGAATGCCGGTGCTGGTTTCGCAGTGGATCAACGCGACGTGGGTGATGCCCGTGTCGGCCTGGAGCAAACGGTCCACATCGGCGGCGGTGGTGGGTTCGTCTTCAGCGGTTTCAAAGGTGCTGAAGTCGCGGCCCAGCACTTCACAGATCTTCGCCAGGCGCTTGCCGTACGCGCCGTTGATCAGGACCAGCACCTTGCCATTACGTGGGACCAGGGTGCCGATGGCCGCTTCGACGGCAAAGGTGCCGCTGCCTTGCAAGGGCACACAGTGGTGGCTGTCAGCACCATTGAGGATTGCCAGCAATTGCTCGCAGACGCTGGCAGTGAGTTGGTTGAAACGGTCATCCCATGAACCCCAGTCCACCATCATGGCCTGACGGGTGCGGTTGGATGTGGTCAGGGGGCCAGGGGTCAGCAGGATCGGCGCGGCAGTGGTCATCTCAAGTCCTCGCAAGGCATCGGGGGTTGAAGCTACGGCGCCTAAATTGCAGTTTGGCTTGTCATCAATAAAATTGTTTGTTGTTATGCGAGCTATCAGTGAGGCCGATGACTATGAACCTGTTCCAACTGCGCGCATTCGATGCCGTGGCCCGCGAGGGCAGTTTTACCCGTGCTGCCGCGCGGCTTTTCATCAGCCAACCGGCGGTGACCGGGCATATCAAGGCCCTGGAGGAGTACTACCAGATCCCGTTGCTACGGCGCACCGCCCGACGGGTTGAGTTGACTGAAGAGGGCGCACGGCTGGCGGCGATCACCCGGGCGATCTTCGGCCTGGTGGACGAGGCCCAGACGATGCTGGAGGCCAACCGCCAACTGCTGACCGGGCGTCTGGAAGTCGCGGCGGACGGCCCGCACTTGGTGATGCCGATGATTGCCAGCCTGCGCGCGCGCTACCCCGGGATTACCGTCAACCTGCGCCTGGGCAATGCCCAGGAAACCCTCGCCGCACTGTTATCCGAACATGCGGATGTGGCGGTGCTCACCGAAGTGGAGCCGCGCAATGGCCTGCACCTGCAACCGTTGAACGAGTCGAGGATTTGCGCATTGGTGCCGGCCAGCCATCCGTGGGCGCAGCAACCCGAGGGTATTCGCCTCGAGCAACTCAACGACGTGATCATGGTGCTGCGCGAGCCCAGCTCCATCACCCGGCGTACCTTCGATGACGCCTGTGTGGCGGCGAATGTGCAGCCCAAGGTGCTGCTGGAACTGGACAGCCGCGAGGCGGTGACCGAAGCCGTCGCTGCTGAGTTGGGGGTGGGCGTGGTCTCGTCCATGGAAGTCAGCCCCGACCCGCGCGTGCAGGCCGTGGCGATTGAGGGCGATGGGCTGGTCAACCGGCATACGCTCGGTTGCATGGAGCGGCGCCGTTCGTTGCGCCTGATTCAGGCGTTTTTCGAGTTGGCGCCGAGCTGAAGGCTGTCGCGCACGATCTCCAGGAACGTCGCCACCACCCGGCGGGAACTCTGTTCCTTGAGGCATACCAGGGTTTCTTTCATGCGCTGGCTGCAATCGCGGATCGGCATGGCGCACACCCGTGAGTCGGCGCCGAACTCCGCCGCCGAGACCACGCCCACGCCGATGCCCACCACCACCGCTTCACGCGCGGCCTCACGGCCTTCCACCTGGATCGCCGGGCGAATGCGCAAGCCTGCCTGGCTCATTTCCTGTTCAAGGGTCTGACGGGTGACCGAGCCGATTTCACGCAATACCAGCGGCGTGTCGTCCAGGTCAGCCAAGCAGATGGACTCGCGTCCGGCCCACGGGTGGTTGCGCGCGACAAAGGCGAGCAATTGGTCGTCAGGCAACGGCAGCGACAGCAGGCGCTCATCGTCGACGTCGCGGCCCAGCAAGGCCAGGTCGGCCTGGTAGTTGTACAGGCGAAACAGCGATTCGTCGGTGTTGCCGGTTTCGATCTTCACGCTGATTCCCGGGTACAGCTGGCAAAAACGCGCGATCTGCGGCAGCACATGCACGGGGGCATCCACGGCGAGGGTGAGGGTGCCGGTGAGCAACGCGCGGGAGTCCTGCAACAGTTCCTCGGCTTCGGCCTCGATCACAAACAGGCGCTGGGTGATGCTCAGCAGGCGTTCGCCCAGGTCTGTAAGGCGCACTGAGCGCTTGTTGCGATGAAATAACAGCACGCCGAAGCGCTCTTCGAGTTTGCGCACCTGGTCGGAAATCGCCGGTTGCGTCAGGAACAACCGTTCGGCGGCCTGGGTGAAACTGCCGTGTACGGCCACGGCATGAAAGGCTTTGAGTTGGGTATGGGACACCGACATCGCAAATCCTCTTACAAGCTGAGCTTATATTTGAAATACGATAAATCGATTTTACCTATTAGCCAGCCATTGCTTTGATATGTCTCAACCACTGTAGGTTGAGTCCTACAACCTCCGGTGGTCATGGGCTCTGGGACACCGGACTCATCTGACCAATACCGCGCCATCCACGGCTCGGCATTGCAGTGCTTAACCATAAAAACAACAGGCATTTGCTTCTCGATTCTGCCGGCACACTCACCTGAGGTCAGAACCACCATGAATATCCCTATGGGTAGCATCAAGCGTTGGCGCGTGCAGATTTTCGCCATCACCTGGCTGGCGTACGCCGCGTTCTATTTCACTCGCAAAGCGTTTTCCGTGGCCAAGCTGGGGATCGTCGACGACCCGAGTTTCCCCCTCGACAAAATGATGATGGCCAACCTGGATGGCATTTACCTGGCGGCCTACGCCGTCGGGCAGTTCACCTGGGGCATGCTTGCCGACCGCTTCGGGCCGCGTGTCGTGGTACTCGGCGGGTTACTGATTTCTGCCGCTGCGGCGTTGGTGATGGGCACGTTTGCCACCTTGCCGATCTTTATAAGTTGCATGCTGATCCAGGGCTTGGCGCAGTCCACCGGCTGGTCTGGACTGTGCAAGAACCTCGGCAGTTTCTTCCCGGCGCAGCAGCGCGGGCGGGTGCTGGGGTTATGGAGTTCGTGCTACGCCTTCGGTGGCCTGGTGGCGTCGCCCTTTGCCGGGTGGTGGGCCTACACCCTGATCGGCAGCTGGCATGCGGCGTTTATCTCCAGTGCGGCGGTGGTAGCGTTTGTGGCGGTGCTGTTCTTTCTCTTCCAGCGCAACACGCCGCAGGACGTGGACTTGCCGGCCGTGGAACCGGAGCCGCTGTTGAGCGCCGAGGAGGCCGCCGCCGAGAAGCGCATCAGCGTGCTGGAACCGCTGCGGGCCATCTTGCGTAACCGCACCGTCTTGACCCTGGGGCTGGCGTATTTCCTGTTGAAACCGGCGCGCTACGCGATCCTGTTGTGGGGCCCGGTGATCGTGTATGAGCAAATGCCCTCGGTCGGCAAGGTCGGCGCGGCCATCGTGCCGACGGCGTTCGAACTGGCCGGTTTGCTGGGGCCAGTGCTGATCGGGCTGGCGTCCGACAAACTCTTCGGCGCCCGACGCATGCCGGCCTGCGTGCTCAGCCTGCTGGCCCTGACCGTGGCCTTGGCGCTCTTCATGGGCGCGCTGCACACCGGCAGCGTGCTGCTGGTGATGGCGTTGTTGTTTGTGATGGGCCTGACCCTCTACGGGCCGGACTCAATGATCAGCAGCACCGCCGCCATCGACTTCGGCACCGCCAAGGCGGGGGCGACAGCCGCAGGCTTTGTGAACGGTTGCGGTTCAGTGGGGGCGATCCTCGGCGGGTTGCTGCCGGGCTACTTCGATACGGTGACGGTGTTTATCGTGTTTGCCGGTGCCGCGCTCTTTTCCTCGCTGGTGCTGATGCCCTACTGGAACGCCAGGCCGGCCGTGCTGGCCCAGGTCGGGGATTTCGTGCCGGACCGCGGTCTTGCGATCAAACCCTTGCGAACCTGAGGGGGATGGCCGGTTTTTGGTGGATCAGAGCGTTTTTGCCCTATAAACTCTGCCCCCAAAGCGCCGGCCAGTAGACGTTTCGGCGCGATGTATAGAAGAGAGTGAGTCATGGGCGCACAGTGGAAAGTCAAACATAAAGAAGCGGCATCCAATGCCAAGGGCAAGATCTTTGGCAAGCTGGTGAAAGAAATCACCATCGCCGCCCGCAATGGCGCCGACACCGCGACCAACGCTCACCTGCGTCTGGTGGTGGAGCAGGCCAAGAAGGCCTCGATGCCCAAGGAAACCCTGGAACGCGCGATCAAGAAGGGCGCCGGTCTGCTCGGTGAGACCGTGCAATACCACCGCGTGACCTACGAAGGTTTCGCCCCGCACCAGGTGCCGCTGATCGTTGAGTGCGTAACCGACAACATCAACCGCACCGTGGCGGAAATCCGCGTGGCGTTCCGCAAGGGTCAGTTGGGTGCTTCGGGCTCGGTAGCCTGGGACTTCAACCATGTCGGCCTGATCGAAGCGTCGCCGGATACCCCGGACGCGGATCCGGAAATGGCTGCGATTGAAGCCGGTGCACAGGACTTTGAAGACGGCGAAGAAGAGGGCGCGACCCTGTTCATCACCGAAACCACCGACTTGGACGCAGTGCAGAAAGCGTTGCCCGAGCAGGGTTTCACCGTGCTATCGGCCAAGCTGGGCTACATCTCGAAAAATCCGGTCAGCGGTTTGACGGATGAGCAGATGGCTGAAGTCGAAGCCTTCCTCGAAGGTTTGGACAACCATGATGACGTGCAGGATATGTTCGTTGGCCTGGCGGGCTGATTGAATTTATAGCTGTACAACTGTGGGAGGGGGCTTGCTC
>PJQF01000206.1_pt1 | contig 29291 bp, 31 predicted proteins | sample 1503741 | NCBI WGS metagenome assembly PJQF01 (sample SAMN07775949, study PRJNA414020) | Biofilm metagenome, whole genome shotgun sequencing project. | isolation source: biomolecule (vanillin) treated reverse osmosis membrane biofilm | place: India: Nagpur | collected 2017-03-21 | reverse complement strand
TGGCAACGTGGACAGCTCAGCGCAGAGGGACTAAGCTAGTTGCCAACGAATCGAATGTATTGTATGTGAAACTACTTTTTCCGGCAGAAGAGGGAATCACCTGGAATGGAAATGAATTTAATACACAGATTCAGTTGAATAACTCGAATGTGGATTCATACCAAATGATCAATATTCATCAGCCATATCAATTGACAGCCAGCTTAACCTATCCGAAATCGGTTACTGTTATTCAGAATAATGAAGTGGGTAACGTATTGCGCATGGATTTTCGGAAGGAAGTTTACGCACTGGGTGTTGGACTCGTTTATAAAGAATCCAATGTGGTGAGCTATTTTAGTCAATCAGATCCCACGAAAATTAACTTTGAGTGTTATCTGCAAAAGCGGGTACAGAATGGAACAACGCTGAAACAGACACTCAAAGAGTTTACAACACCTTAAGTGCGCAAGCGATGAAACGGCTATTCCTTCTGGTGATCCTTTGCATCTCTGCATCCATTCAGGCACAAGACCGCTACTTTGTATTTTTTAAGGATAAGGCCAATTCTTCATTTTCAATCAATAATCCTTCTGCATTTCTTTCTGCAAAAAGTATTGCCCGAAGAGTGACCCTCCAAATTCCCATTACCGAAGAAGATTTACCTGTCAACACCACTTACACAGCACAAGTCAAAGCTACCGGAGCCCAAACGTTTTTTACTTCCAAGTGGTGGAACGGTGTGCTTGTACAAACCGATGCGGCTACGATAACCGTCATTGAAGCATTGCCCTTCGTGAAGAAAGTAGAGCGGGTAGCGAATGGTGCTAAACTAATCAATGGCCGAACAGCCAAGCGGGAAGAGGAAGAATCCACTGCCGCACAATCCACCGATTTCCAATTATCTCAACTGGGTATTGACCTAATGCAAGCAGACAATTATCTAGGCCAAAATGTGGACATCGCTCAATTCGATAGTGGGTGGAAGGGGGTGAACCTGACATCTCCATTTGCCCACCTTTATACCTCAGGCCGAGTGAAAGATGTTAAAAACTTTGTTCGCAATAGTTCTGATGTTTACACAGATGATACCCACGGCACATCGGTACTTTCCGTCATGGCTGGTTTGATCCCGAATGCATATACAGGAGGTTCTTATCTAGCCAACTACTACTTATACGAAACAGAAGATAAACTGGAAGAATACCGGGTGGAAGAATACAATTGGGCATTCGCTGCCGAGCGGGCCGACAGCATCGGTGTGGATGTGATTAATTCTTCGCTGGGATATAATCAGTTCGATGATCCATCTATGGACTATACCAAAGCAAATCTGGATGGGAAAACTTCGGTGATTAGTATTACTGCAAAGAAAGCAATCAGCAAAGGAATGGTGGTAGTAACCTCGGCCGGAAATGAAGGCGCCAAAGCATGGCAAACGATTACCATGCCTGCCGATGTAGACGGAATTCTGGCGGTAGGAGCCATTACATCGGATGGATTTAAGAGTTCATTCAGTTCTATCGGGCCGACAGCTGATGGACGCATCAAACCGGATGTGGTGGCGCTGGGTTCTGCAACCGCAACTATCAATAGCTCTGGTTCACAAACAACCACCAACGGCACTTCAGTAGCAAGCCCACTCATCACTAGCTTAGTGGCTGGACTCATTCAGTTGTTTCCAAATACTTCGCCTCAGAAAATTTATGAGGCCATTATTTATTCGGCAAGTCAGTCGAATAATCCTGATAACCAGTTGGGATATGGTATTCCAAATTTTAGCCGCGCGAAAAGTTATTTAACCTATGGCAAGTTAGAGAAGGATATTTCTTTTTATCCCAACCCAGTGAAGACCAAACTCCAGGTGGTCATCAAAGAACCACATGGGCAAACAGTTGCCCTTTCGGTATCCGATTATTTTGGAAGGAACCTGATTAAGTATGTGGGCACCAGCGACTGGTCCAGCAATCCAATTCAAGTGGATATGTCATCGCTGCCCACGGGCATGTACATTTTGGAAGTAACCAGCGGAGGGGTGAGTGAGGTGATGAAGATCATTAAGATATGATTTCCTATGAACCGTGAGCCGGTGCTATTGAACTGATTCCGGAGAAGTCTCGGATCTTTTTCTAAGGCGACCATACAATCGAAACACCAACCATCCTGTTAATAGTCCAATCAAAGTGCCCACAATGATATCTCCCGGATAGTGTACTCCTAAGTAAATGCGTGAGTAACTCATCACAGCCGGCCAGATAAATAACAAAGCCGACCAGCGATAATGTTTTCGGAGTATCGACCATAAAAACATCGTTACACCAAAGGTGTTGGCCGCATGGCTGGATGCGAATCCATACAATCCACCAAAGTAATTGTTTACATGATGAACCATCCCTTGCAGCGAAGGTTCGTGCGAGGGGCGTAGCCGCGCGAAAAACGGCTTCATAAAACTCGTAGTAATCTGATCAGTGATAAGAATGGAAAGAATAATTCCCCCCAATATCCAGAGCGATTCTTTCTTATAGGACTTATAAACTAGATAGCCCGTCAACAGATATAAAGGCAACCACGCACGTCCATCGGTCAAAAAGAAAAGGATAGGATCCATGAATGGAGAATGCAATCCGTTTAAGAATAGAAACAAATCACGGTCCAGTTCAAGTAGCTTTTCCATCAGCGCGCTGCAGTTGATTCAAAGGACGTGCGAATCCATTCATCAGCATCCTGTCGATTATCAAAAAACTGAATGTCTATTCCCAAATGATGGGCAGCTACACGAATACGGTCCAAATAATCAGTAGAATGGCTTTGCAGATTGAAGATGACGGCAGTTTGGACCAGGCCGTTTCGGTTAGCCTCCGGATAAATATTCTGTAACATCCATCGTTGATCCTCAATGGGCACAATGCCCTGCAGTCGTAAGTCAGATACCCAATAGGGAGTATGGTACATCTTCACGATATTCAGGCATTGGTTGAACAGGGTTCGGTATTGTTCACCGGTCACTTGTTTTTTCCACACAATGCCAGCACAATTCAGTTTGGCGTTGTAGAAGATCGATCCGTACTCGGCATCGAAAACCAATTGTTCTTCAACGGCTGGAGGAATGGGCATGTGTACATAAAAGGTAGTGCCTTTGTCGAGTTCGCTTTCCACTCGGATCGATCCGCCAATGGCTTCAATCTGCGACTTTACGAGGTAAAGTCCCATTCCTTTTCCTTCAGTATGTGAGTGAAATCGTCTATAGAGTTTGAAGAGGTCTTGTTCAAATAAAGCCAGATTAATGCCCAACCCATTGTCAGACACGCGAAGGACAATCGCATCGTTTACAATTGATGTGGATACTTGGAGTTGGAGTGGCCGCTCGGGCGAGCGATACTTCATCGCATTATTGGCGAGGTTGTACAAAATACTTTGCACAATAGGCTTCACCGTATAGATAATCGGAGCCTGTTGAAAGTCTGATTGAATTTTCATCTCCGGAGTGACAAAACTCAACAGAGATGTTTTCACAATATCCCACTCATCCTGAAAGGAAACCTTCTCACGAATTTTGTAAATCTCGTTGCGGATGTCAATGATCTTGTTGAGGTCTTTGATAATGCCATCAAACTCCAAAGCCGATTGACGAATCATTGACACCAATTGCGCTTGAGCTACGGACATGTGCTGATCATCTTTAATCATTAAGTCCGTCAGCCCCAGTAGGCGGGCAATAGGGCCGCGCAAGTTGTGCGAGATGGTGTAAGAAAACTGCCGCAGTTCGTTGTTGTATTTCGTTAGCTCTTGATTCGCCACAAGCAACTGTTGATTTTTGTTCGTCAGTTCGATTTCCAGGTCTTTGTTGAGGCCGTGAAGTTGTTTCTTTTGCAATTCAATGGTTTGCATCGCTTCCACCAATTGATCCTGATTGTTCACCAACTCCTCACTCTGTGTTTGAATCTCTTGGTTTTGTGCTTCAATCTCTTCATTTTTTTCTTTCAATAGCAAGTTGGTGTCGCTGAGTTGAGCAATCAAGGTTTCATTCTGCTGTTGTGCTTTTTCCTGTTGACCTTTAATGAAGATAAAACCGGTAACTATAAAGAGGTACGCCATCAATGGGTAGAAGTTAGCGATAAAGTAATAATCGCGGGTGGCAGGAGCCAAATCATAATACCCAATGTGTAACCAGTTGTGCAGGGCATCGAATAACACTAATCCAAAAAAAGAAAAGGCGATCCCGGAAAGCAAAAGTGTTCTTTCTGAATTGCGAAAGGTGGTGATGGGAATGATCACAGATGCTACCAGGAAGAAACGACTGTCGAAATAGTTGGAAGGCGTGATGGTACTGCTAAACATGCTCTTAGTCAGAATAGAAATACCTAATACACACACCACAATTTCCGCACAGAGGATTAGGCGGCTGGCGGAATAATACCTCAGGTGATTCAATAGAATCGGAAGCAAAGAGAGAATAGCCGCACCGTACAAAAAAGAGCAAAGTATCAGGTGGCGATAATACCCAAGCATGGCAGAGCCAATAATAAAGCCTAAGCTGAAAATAAAAAGCGCATAATAATTGGTCACAACCGTACGCTGCCGATCAGGCAACGGTTGGTCAGCAAATGTGCCGATCGAGGCTACTTTTTTGAGGAGGAAGTACATCAGAAATGTAAAGATAGACTATATTTAAATCTGTTTAGAATGGTTTTTAATCTCCCGTACTATGGATAAGTATGATTTGGTGGTGATCGGTGCCGGCCCTTCCGGTTATGCCGCTGCCATGCGCGCCCTCGACTTTAAAAAGAAGGTATTATTGATTGAGAAAAACAGGGTAGGAGGTGCCGGTGTCACCAACGGGGCACTGTCCTCCAAAACGTGGTGGGAGCTGTCCCGCGAGGCATCTGCGTTCCGCAAGTCGTTGAAACGCTACAACATACAAGCTCCAACCATCAGCTACAGCGAAATACAAGCCGAGGTGCGCAAAGCCGTCAATGAGCGCAAGGGTATGCTGGAAGATCACATGGCCCAGTTAGCGGACTCACCCTATGCCAACCTGCTCAAGTTCAAAGTAGGTGAAGCACGCCTCATTACACCCCATCAAATTGAAATTCTGAACGGTGCCCAGAAGGAAACCGTCCATGCAGATTATGTGATACTCGCTACCGGAAGCCGTCCGCGCTACCTGCCGGAGTTACCCATCGATGAAAAGCTGGTAATGACCAGCGAAGGCATCGAAAACATGACCGACTTCCCCGAAAGCATGGTGATTGTGGGTGCCGGTGTGATTGGTTGCGAGTATGCTACTATCTTCAGCGGTTTTGGCAAAACTAAAGTCAACCTGATCGACAAAGGTGATCGCATTCTTCCTTTCGAAGACAAAGATGTGGTGGAGATCATTGAACGCAACATGGAGAACAATGGCGTGCTCATTCACCGCAATTCCAGATTAGTTCACATGCGCATTTTGAATGGCCGCGTGGAATATGAATTGGAATACACCGATGGCAGCCGCGAGACATTCAATGTGGAAAAAGCATTAGTATCGGTAGGTCGAGTGGCGAACCTCGAGGACCTTTGGGATGATAAGGTTGGAATCGATATTACGAAGCGCGGTATTCATAATAATGATACACAAACTAATGTGCCCAACATATTTGCCGTGGGCGATTTAACTGCAGATATCTCATTAGTCAATGTAGGTGAACTGGAAGGCCGCTATGCCGTGGAGCGCATCTTCGGCAAGCCCGATCGCAAGCTGGTCTATGAAAACATCAGCACCATTATGTTCTTAAGCCCCGAAGTAGCAGGCGTGGGGCTGAACGAAACACAGGCGAAAGAAAAGGGTATTAACTATAAGGTGGTGACATTAGAATATAGCACCATTCCGCGCGCCATTGCCAAGCGTAATACTCAAGGGTTCATCAAGTTATTGGTAACTGACGATGAACACATGAAGATATTAGGGATGAAAGTAGTGGGTAACCACGCGAGTAGTGCCATTCAGGCGGTGGCCGTATTGATATCCATGGACAAAGGCATTGAAGAACTGGCAGAATGTGTGCATCCGCACCCCAGTATTACAGAAGGCATTCAGGAATGTGTGCGCATGTTGATGGGTAAATCGTTGTTCAAACCAACTGCTTTGCGCGAACGTATTTCCTGTCGCAGATTCAGCAACGGTGTATACGAAGACATTATCTTTTAATACCGAGTATTGTTTACTATGAGAATTGCCGTGTTGATGGGATTGTTGGTGTTGGGTTCTTGTTCGGTAGATAAGTTATACCAGGCTCGCCAGCAGCGTAAAGCCGGCTCCTTCGAGCAAATAGGTTTTGATGACCTGGCCCGGTTGTATGTCGATAAGCAATCGGTGGATGAAGTGGAAGGAATTTATTCGGTCTCCGGCATCATCATCAAAAAGAGTAAGGGTCTTTTTTCAGGCGAAGAAAAAGAGAAGATCATCGAGCAGAAAGACAATTATTCCAAGGTGGCCATCTTTCGCAATCACCAGAAATCCGATCGGTAGTATTTTGAAGTTTCGCTGGACAAAGAAGGCTTGCCTTCGTACTCCATCCGGGGCGAGTTTAATAAAGTTGCAGAAGGCAATATTTTGGTTTACAAACACTTTGAGCCACGCAACAAAGTACTTAACTATACCTTTACCTACGATGTGGAGAAGAACATGCTGGAAGGCATTCGCACCGAAACCAATGGCAACACTGTCATCACCTTCAAGCTGACATATCTGAAGCTTTTTCCAAAGAAGAATTAACAAGCGGAAATCCGAAGACTTTGCTCGTGATTGGAAATATTCGTCAAGCAGAGTAAAGTCAATTTTAAGACGAGAAGAGTGCCTTACAACAGTTAGGCATCATTCACAAAAATATTCTTCTTTTACATGAAAATGGATTATCTTTACACCAGTTTTAATTCCCTATTTTGAATCAGGAACAAGCCATTACGCTCTATCAACCCCTGCTGCACAACATTGCCTACAATTTGTTGCGATGCAAAGCGGATGCGGAAGATATTGTGCAAGACACATTCGTGAAATGGTTAAGTGTCGATCAAACCAAGATTCAAAATACAAAAGCGTATCTCATCAAGTCGGTTACTAATAATTGTTTGAATCATCTTAATTCGCTCAAGCGTAAGAAAGAAGAGTATTGGGATTCAATCATGTTGTCGAGCCTGGTAGTGAAGTGGAAGGAAACCGATTTTGCACACATCGATTTTGAAAAGGAACTGGCTTCGGCATTTAAGGTGATTCAGAGCAAACTAGAGCCTTTGGAGAGAGCTACCTACCTATTGAAAGAAGTTTTTGATTTCGATTATGAATCCATTCAGAAAGTGTTGGATAAGAAATCGGATCACTGCCGCCAGTTGCTAAGCCGCGCCAAGAAGAAACTGAGTGATGCAAGTCCGATGATGAAAGTAGATCTTCCGGATGCAACCCACTTATTTGAAAGCTTCAAAAACGCCTGCACGATGGACAATGCTGCGGGCTTCATCGATCACCTCAAGCAGGATATCGCTGCCTCGCTGAAGAAAATCTAATCTGAAGGTTCGTATTTCAACAACGAGGAGCATACAAAGCAAAGTGTTTTGAGTTCGGTATTTGTATTCTTAATTCTGACTTCTGACTTCTGACTTCTTTTAAAGTGATTATGTTTAAATTGTAATCCGGAAGTAATCACACCCAACCTAAACATCCGGAAAGAAAAGAATGATTGAATTTAGCGAAGCCTTTATAAATAAATTGATTTTTCATCGGATCAGCATGGAACCGAATCAATCCATCATCAGTAATGCGCTACTGGAGACATCCAACAAAGAGGAGGAGGAAATTCTGAAAGGAATCTTTCTAAAAGCGTTTACTTCCAGCACTGTTACTTACCAGTTTCACCATGAGGTAGATATTTCATTGAATACGTTGTTAAAGATCGCTACGGATATTCATAATGATGAGAATTTCGTGATGAAGTCAATCAACATCCACCAGCATTTGCAATCAGTCTCCAAACATCCCAATATAAAAGATGGCGATTTATTTGTAGTAAAATTTGATGCGATTCAGTTTAACAACCGGTTTTACGAAGCACTGGGCATTTACAAAATTGAAAACAAGGAAAGCTTTATCGAAACATCTGCCTCCGGCAAAGGCGCGATGGGACTGAAATTTAAAAAAGGGATTGGCAAGAAATTAGATAAGGCGTGTTTGATATTATTCACCGATATAACCTACACTGTTTTTATCATTGATAACAATAGCAAGGAAACCGATTACTGGCAAAACGAATTCATCAAAGTCGCCTTACGGAATGACAACATCAATAGCACCAGCCAGTTTTTGTCGATGGCCAAATCGTTTGTCACCGAGCAATACCCGGCCGAGTTTGAGTCGAACAAAACCGATCAAATCGAATTGCTGAACCGTTCGGTCAGCTACTTTAAAGAGCATGAGAATTTCAACAAAAAAGAATTTGAGCGCGAGGTGTTACAAGACAAAGGCATTATTAAATCCTTCCGCGATTTCGACTCCGACTACCGCGATAAAAATCAAATTGAGTTAGCCGATGAATTTGAAATATCACCCTATGCGGTAAAGAAGCAAGCCCGATTGTTTAAGTCCGTTTTAAAGTTGGATAAGAACTTTCATATTTACATTCACGGCAACCGCGAAATGATTGAACAAGGCGTAGAGAAAGACGGAAGAAAGTATTATAAGATTTATTATAAGGAGGAGAATTAGTATTTGTGACTATCGGAAACTTGTAATTAAAGCATCTGACAAGCATCCAAATCAAAAAAAACAAAACTTTTTACCCCATTCTGTCACAAATCGAAGGTGAGGTTGTCTTACAGTTAAATTGGCCAAAATAGGCTGGAAATAGACCTTTTTAACCTTTACCTAAAAATTCTCATGAAAGAAGTTCTTATTTTTTTTGTAGCTCACTGGTACTTGTCGCTGTTCTTTCAGACATTTTTTCTCCACCGCTACGCTGCTCACAAAGCATTTACGATGAATAAATTCACCGAAAAGGTGTTCTTTGTTCTTACCTGGATATTCCAAGGCTCAAACTATTTAAGCCCGTTTGGCTATGGCGTTATGCACCGTATGCACCATGCTTACGCAGATACCGAAAACGATCCGCATTCTCCCAAGTACGATGAAACCATCTGGAAGATGATGTGGAAGACTAAAACCATCTATTCCGACATCGCCAGCGGCCGTGTAGTACCGGAGTCGCGCTTTACAGAAGGCGTAGCACGCTGGGATGCGTTTGATAAGTTTGCCCGTTCATGGCCGTCACGCTTATTCTGGGGAACCTTGTATACATTATTCTATTGGAAGTTTGCTACCGTGTGGTATATCTGGTTCTTGTTGCCAGTACAGTTTTTGATGAGCCCGATTCACGGTGCAATCATCAACTGGTTTGCACACAAATACGGCTACCGCAATTTCGAAGTAGGAGATACCTCAAAGAATTTCTTGCCGGTAGATGTATTGATGATGGGCGAAAGCTATCACAACAATCACCACAAGCATGGTTCTCGTGCCAACTTCGGTGGTGTGCGTTGGCATGAATTAGATCCTACCTATTTGGTCATTCGCATTTTGGATAAAGTAGGCGTCATCCGCTTGGTAGCCCAGAAGCACGTAAGTCTTGAGCGCGTGCGCAAGGCTGCTTAAAATAGATATCAGGTTATTGAAAGGAAAACCGGGTTACAGCCCGGTTTTTTCTATTTTATACTGCCTTGCTTGAGCAACTCCGTCATCAGATTATCAATCCTTCTGGGTTTGAGTGTAGCGGCATCCATCAGGCACCACACCATGCGAGAGTGTGTTAGAACGATTTCTCCCTTTCGCAACACGACAAAGCGCTCGAAGGTAGCCCCTTTGGCTTCACCTACCCAAGTTTCTCCCACAATCGAATCGCCCAGAAAAGCTTGTTGCTGGTAGTCGATTTCGTGGCGCAACAGCATCCACGCATATTTTTGTTGCATTTCGGGCGAAGCCATCGCCTGCCAATGTGCAATGGCCACATCCTGCACCCAGCGCACATAAACTACGTTATTGACGTGATTATATTGGTCGATATCGGCTGGTTGTGGGCTTATTTCATGCCGAAAGGGTGCTTTTATATCCATGCGTTAAATTCGTTCAAACGGTCACTACTTTACACGAAAACTGAAATACCAAGAAAATTGTACTATCTTTGACCTTTATTTATCAAATTACAATAACAAACAAATGAAAGAAGGAACAGTAAAATTCTTCAACGAAGCTAAAGGTTTTGGATTCGTAAAAGAAACATCAACAGGTCAAGAGTATTTCGTTCACGTAACGGGATTAGTAGACAAGATTCGTGAGAACGACTCTATCACATTCGACCTAAAAGAAGGTAAGAAAGGTTTAAATGCGGTTGACGTTCGTTTAGCCAATTAATATCCGATCACTTTTTAAATAAAAGCCCTGCACTCCGCGGGGCTTTTTTATGACAAACACTCTACACTTTGACATTCAGCGATTTTAATTTTGACGAGAAGCTTTCCGAAGGGTTAGCTTCCATGGGTTACATCAACCCCACACCCATACAGCAGATGGCCATTCCGGTGATCATGCAAAAACAAGATGTAATAGCTTGCGCACAAACCGGCACCGGTAAAACGGCTGCCTACCTGTTGCCGATTCTCAACAATATTGTTAATTCAGAAAAACGTCACCTCAATACGTTGGTGATTGCGCCTACCCGCGAACTGGCCCAGCAAATCGATCAGCAGATTGAAGGCTTTAGTTACTTCCTGGGTGTCAGCTCCATTCCGGTTTACGGAGGTGGTGATGGCGCCATCTGGGATCAGCAAAAGAAAGCATTGGAAGCAGGTGTGGAGATCATCATCGCTACACCGGGTCGCCTGATTGCACAGTTGGCATCCGGCACCATAAAGCTCGATCATGTGGAGCACCTGGTGTTGGACGAAGCCGATCGCATGCTCGACATGGGCTTCTATGAAGACATCATTCGCATTATTAAATACTTACCGGCTGAGCGACAAACACTTTTGTTCTCCGCCACCATGCCACCGAAGATTCGCGCACTCGCGAATCGTATTTTGAAGAATCCCAAAGAAATCAACATTGCCATTTCCAAACCGGCTGAAGGTATTTTGCAATTGGCGTATTCGGTGTACGATGAGCAAAAGGAAAAACTGATCAACCTCCTTCTCAAAAACAACCAATACACCTCCATTATCATTTTCGCGTCAACCAAAGAGAATGTGAAAAAGCTCGATCGTTCTTTACAGAAAATCGGATTGGTGGCCAAGGCCATTCATTCGGACTTAGAGCAAAACGAGCGCGAGAACATTCTCCGCGAATTCAAAAACAAACAACTTTCTATCCTTATCGGAACCGATGTGTTATCACGCGGCATTGATGTGGATGGAATCAATTTGGTGATCAATTTTGACGTGCCACCCGATCCGGAAGATTACATTCACCGCATTGGCCGAACGGCTCGGGCAGCTACCACGGGTACAGCGATTACATTCATCAATGGAAATGACCAACGCAAGTTTTTCCGCATTGAAAGCATGATCGGCAAAGAGATTGAAAAGGTCAAACTGCCGGATGAATTAGGTGACGGCCCGGCTTACGAACCCGAAAAGAAACCGGCCTCTTCCGGTCAGAAGAAACCGTTTAATAAGAAAAGGAATTTTAGACGCAAGCCGCGCAGCTCAGGGCACGGAGGTTGATGGTGTTTTGGTAATGAGGTGAGTAATCATCTCCGAATAATATTCACCAAAATAAGGCCCCACCCAGTTGAGTGCCATTACTTCTTCTTCGTTTCCCGCTTCATAATAGTGATCGTCTGTTACGTAGCCGGTGTAGTTTCCATTGAAGCTGGTAATGATCACTTTCTTTCCATAGTGTGCTGCCAGCGCTTCTAATTCTTTATTGACAAAGATTTCGCCCGAGAAGTCGCACGGAGTTCCAATCAACAATATGTTTCCTAACTGAAGTACCGTGAGTTCGCCTTGTAAAGAACCCACTAAAGAGTTAAACGCCCAGTTGCGTACTTTCCAATTGCTGGCAATACGTAGTTGAGATGGCCCGAATTCAATTGGAATATGTGCACTCGAAACTGAGAGCGTGTTGATTGGTTCGGTGCGAGCGGCTAATTCAATTTTATGATTCAGATGGTTGGCTGCCGTGTCGATGCGTTGAAAATCGCTGCCGGTAACTCCGGTCAATCGATGACTTCCGACCATTCCCGCCATGAAGAGTGCGAAGGAAACCTTGTGTTCTAATCGATCGGTCAATGCATTGGGATAATCTCCGGAAATGACCCGACTGTGTAATTCCACTGTCGTGGGATGCGCACTGTAACTCACGATGATTCCCCGCGAGCTATCGGAGCGAACAAATTCAATACCTCTGATTTTGCTGTCTACTTTTCCATGCGCCACATCCAGTCGGTTCTCCACATACTCTTTGGCATTTTGTTCAAAGTAAGAAAGTCGGGCGGGTTTTGCCGAAGCTCTCGCCACTTCAAGTTGCGCGATGATTTGCATCGAAACGGTTTCAACCCACTCGCTGTGATAGGTGCCTAACGTAATTCTTCCCACCACACTCGGATCCCATCCGCCTAAACTGCTGTGGGTGTGCGTGGCGGTGAGATAAAGAAAGTAGTTTTTGTTTTGCTTTCGTAACTCGTTTTCAATGCGTTCTTTGATGACAGGAGGGAACAACATCAAATCGGCACTCACTACAAAGTAAGTGGCAGTTCCTTGATTGATTGCCAGCACACGGCAGTAAACCGAGTCATGAATGCTTTCGTATTTGTCTTTGGGTGTGTAGCCCGCCATGGGCATGCCGTAGGAGGGAAGCAGGTTGAATTTGCTCCAGCCTACTTCGATGGGTTGTGGTGTAGAGGTACTTAATTGAGTATTCTCCAGCCTTTGCATCATGGTTTGATGAAAAGATTGCTTGGCAAGCGGAGTGTGATTAATAGGTGCAATTAGCGCAACGGCCAACGCCAACAAGGCGAATACAAATCCCAACACCCATTTGACAAATCGTTTCACGATCAATTGATTTTAGAATGCTGTGAGTACAAACATCCGGTTGGGTATTGTGCGACTAAACCGTTACTCGTTTCTTCGAGGTCAATTTTTTTATTGCTCTTTTTGTTGGTTGCTTCTGCTTTCTTTTTTGGTGAGCAATAAAGTCACTAATTCTTTTCTCTTCTTCTTTTGTAAGCTGGTGTGAGTCACCAATAAAGTCAACGTCCAATTCATTCTTTCTTGTTCTCATATGTAAATGTTTTTAAAGTATCTATTCATTAGTTTTATCGCAGCACGGGTTTCAATAATCATCAACCGCCCGCCAGCATGAAAAGCACCCAATGTTTCGGTGTAATGATTGATTAATTGGGTCTTTGAGACAAAAGATACATTTCCCTCAAACCCTCTTTGAAATGATAGTCTGCAAGCAAATGCGACCAAATTTCCTGGTACTCCTGAATATACCTTTTCGCGTCCCTTATTAAATGGAGCACTTTCAACTAGATGCATGTAAACATGGTCAGACTTAATTTCAAGGCTGATAAGTCCCTGAATGACATTGTTATTCTCCGAAATTGTCAGTTTATAAACCTCCCGTGCTGATTGATTTAGCTCAAATTTCCAGTCAAAAACCCAGCCATTTTTCTTTGTAACTGTCTTTAGGTCATCTTTTGTCAGGTGAATAATGTTAGTAGGAAAGCTGTCGCCTGTTACCCTGTTCTCAATGGAATTTGTTAGCTTATCTATAACAAAATCAAGTCCCTGAGCCGTACGTTTTTTCACTTCTCAATTTAACTATTTCCTTCCACTTTTTTAGGTGTGGTTGTCCAACAGAACAACGGCCAATCTTACAACAATCACGCCTGTTTTTTGCGCACAATTACTTTTTCGGAGGCCTTAATGATTTGCTCGGTGCTCAAGCCATATTTGGTCAGCAATTGCGTGGGCGTGCCGCTTTCGCCAAAGCTATCATTCACCGCTACAAACTCTTGTGGAGCAGGGTAAAAGCGTGACAATACCTGCGCTACGCTATCGCCCAACCCGCCATTGATTTGATGCTCTTCGCAAGTCACCACGCACTTGGTTTTTTGTACAGAGGCCAGAATCGCCTCAACATCCAATGGCTTAATGGTATGAATGTTAATCACTTCTGCGCGAATACCTTTTTCGGCCAATGCTGCTTCCGCTTCAATCGCCAACCACACCATGTGGCCGGTAGCAAAAATGGTTACATCGGTACCGTCAACCAGTTTATCCGCTTTGCCAATAGTGAAAGGACGATCAGCCGCCATAAAGATCGGCCAGCTTGGTCTTCCGAAGCGGAGGTAAGCCGGACCTACGTGTTTGCCTAATGCAATAGTAGCGGCTTTGGTTTGATTATAATCGCAAGGAACAATCACGGTCATGCCCGGAAGCATTTTCATCATGCCGATGTCTTCGAGAATTTGGTGCGTGGCACCGTCTTCACCGAGGGTAAGTCCCGCATGCGAAGCACAGATCTTCACGTTCTTGCCGGAGTAGGCAATCGATTGACGAATCTGATCGTACACGCGCCCAGTAGAGAAGTTGGCAAACGTTCCGGTAAACGGAATCTTACCACCAATGGTCATACCGGCTGCGAGGCCCATCATGTTAGCTTCGGCAATTCCTACCTGAAAGAAACGATCGGGAAAGTCCTTTTTAAAAGCATCCATTTTCAACGATCCCGTCAGGTCGGCACACAAAGCCACCACATTACCGTTGGCTTTGCCTAATTCGTGTAAACCGGCCCCGAAACCGGAGCGTGTATCTTTCTTTTCAGTGAAGGAAAATTGGGTCATGATAGTGAGTTAAAAATGATCGTGCAATTTTAAGGAATTGAAGCCGCAATTCCTTCCGTAGTTAATGATTTGTTAATCTAAAAACCTGCTTATGAAGAGATCGTTTGCTTGTAAAAACTCTTTATTATGTCGTCTGAACAGAAGAACAGCAAGCGATTTCTCTTTTGGTTAATTGTGTGCCTACTGTTGGCTATTATTCCCTGGTTTGTTGTTTAAAAATGGAAGGATAGAAGCTACGGTTGTTTGAGGCTGTTCTTCCATGGGCACGTGACCGAGCCCTTGCCAAACAATCAGATGTGAATATGGGATGTCTTTTTTGAAACGATACGCATTTGCCACCGGAATCCATCGATCTTCTTCGCCCCACAGAATCAAAGTAGGGGTTGTGATAAACCGAATACTGTCTTGTAAATCTTTCCCCGGCTGACGCAGTCGCTGCATGGTTGCCTCGCGGTTGCCCGAACGCATCATCAAGTCATAAAACCGATTTACATCCTCTTCGCGCACTGCATCGGGGTTGCCATATACTTGCTTCAAATTCCAGCGGAAAAGAAAACGTGGTGTGATCTTCACTAAAAACTTGGCAGCAAAATCGTTTTGCAACAGTTTAAAAATAAAAGGTCTGTTTTGCTTAGCCGATTTGGAAGTAGTGTCTACCCTTAAGTAACCTGCTGCATCGACCAGTATGAGTTTCTTCACTCGCTCCGGATGATGAAGGGCCATCTTCCCCGCTACTTGTCCGCCCATGGAGTTTCCGGCTACGTAAAATGAGTCGATCTTCAACTGATCGGCCAACTTAAAAATCAATTGGGCGTAATCATCGGTAGAATACTTTGCACTTGCTGTGGGGCCCGTTAAACCGTGTCCTGGAAAATCCACCGAAATAGTATGAAAGCTTTTCTCGAGTTCATTCTCCCAGCCATTCCATGTGTGAAGAGAGGCGAAGCTGCCATGCAGCAAGAAAATGGCCGGACCCGAACCGCGTTGACGCACATGAAGTTTGGCATCATTAACTTGAATGTACGAAGACTGAGGTGTAAAATAGGTAGGTTCCAATTCGCTTACTTCAATATCACTACGGTACCACGCTAGGCAAACTATAACCAATAGCCCGATCAATACGAGGAGCGTATAAGAAAGGTATTTCAGAATTCTACGGATCATGAAGCCAAGTTAATACCAAACTGACACTTCATTTAATGATTTTCTTTTTAAATCCGGCACGAGTGCATCGGGTGCGGCATACCCTACCGGGATCAATAAGTAAGGCCGCTCATTTTCCGGGCGATGGAGTAATTCGGTTAAAAAGTTCATTGGGCTGGGCGTGTGTGTTAAAGCGGCTAATCCGGCATGATGGATCGCAGCCAGTAAGACTCCACAAGCAATACCTACCGACTCATTTACATAGTAATGATTGCCTTTCGTTCCATCTGGTTTTATCTCATACACTTGTTTGAATACCACAATCAAGTAGGGCGCTGTTTCCAGAAATGGTTTTTGCCAATCGGTCTGTAAGGGTTCGATATCGCGTAGCCATTCATCGCTCATGCGCTGTGTATAGCTTTCGTATTCTTCTTTTTCCGCAGCTATTCGTATTTCTTTTTTCGTTACTGGATTCGAAACCACACAAAACGTCCAGGGCTGCTTATTCGCTCCCGATGGTGCGGTGGAGGCAGTCCGGATGATATTCTCAATTACTTCTACCGAAATAGGCTGATCGGTAAAGTCGCGCATTGAGCGCCTTTGATTCATTTTTTGAAAAAATGCGGTGCTGGAAATGGTCAATTCTTCGGCAGTAGGCGCTGAAGAAGAATACGGGATGAACGGATGCCCGTTGCGCTGAATTGTCTCATTTGCCATAGCTTCTTTTTTTCATTAAATGAAGCTATAACTTTTTAATTAATTTGTTGTGAAACGGACAAATCAGGAATGTCGCTGCTTCAATACCTGAACTACATCGGAAAGTTGAAGGTTTTTTGCGGCTAGTAACACGAGGTAGTGATACATTAAATCGGCTGCTTCGCCCAGAAACAATTCTTTGTTGTTATCTTTCGCTTCGATCACTAATTCAACTGCTTCTTCGCCCACCTTTTGAGCTACTTTGTTGATGCCTTTGTTCAGCAACTGATTGGTATACGAACCTTCTTTTGGGTTGGCTTTTCTATTTTGAATCACCGCATCAAGAAAACGAATATCGTTGAATGTATTTTTCTCATTGAAACAGGTGTCAGCACCTGTGTGGCAGGATGGTCCCGCAGGTTTTGCTTTGATTAACAACGTATCGCGATCACAATCTTGTAAAATGGAAACGAGATGTAAAAAAATACCGGATGTTTCTCCTTTCGTCCAGAGGCGTTGCTTGCTGCGGCTGAAGAAAGTGACTTTCTTTTCAGCGATAGTTTTTTGCAGCGCTTCTTCGTTCATATAGCCCAACATCAATACTTTGTCGGTGGAGGCATCCTGCACAATGCATGGAATCAGTCCGCCTGATTTTTGAAAATCCAATTCAGCGATGTTGATCATATGGTTTTACGAATAGGGAGTTGATGATTGCTTAAATACGATTTGAGGTCCGGGATTTTAATTTCACCAAAGTGAAATAGTGTGGCGGCCAATGCGGCATCGGCTTTGCCGATGACAAAAGCCTCCAGAAAATGACTCATGTTGCCGGCACCCCCGGAAGCGATCACCGGAATTTGTAACAATTGATTTAACTTCTCCAATGGATCTACAGCAAAACCACTCTTCGTTCCATCGTGATCCATACTGGTGAAAAGAATCTCACCCGCACCCCGCGACTGACCTTCTTTCGCCCAAGTAAACAATTTCTTTTCCGTGGGTCGCGATCCGCCATGCGTATGCACCGTCCATTGGTTATTCACTTTGCGCGCATCAATGGCGAGCACCACAAACTGAGATCCGAAAGCTTTTGCTAAATCATCAATCAGTTGTGGATTCGAAACAGCGGCAGAGTTGATGCTCACTTTGTCGGCACCGGCTTCGAGTAAGGGTGCTACATCTTCGATGCTGCTGATGCCACCGCCTACAGTAAATGGAATATTGACATGGGCTGCAATTTCGCGCACCAGCTTGACAAAGGTTTTGCGCTTTTCGTTGGTGGCCGAGATGTCCAGAAACACCAATTCATCGGCACCTTGTTGCGCATACATTTCACCAAGTGCTACCGGGTCACCGGCATCGCGCAGTTCCAGAAAGTTCACACCTTTTACCGTGCGACCGTCCTTAATATCTAAACAAGGAATAATTCGTTTGGTCAGCACAACTACAGATTTTTGAGTCGACTCAGTTGAATGTGCCCTTCGTAAATGGCTTTGCCTACAATAGCTCCAAATACTTTGATGTGTTGTAATTCTTTCAAGTCATCGATGGAACTCACACCGCCACTGGCAATGATTTTCAAGTCGGGAAATTTCTTCATCAGCTTTTTATACAACCCAAAGTTAGGGCCGCTGAGCATGCCATCGGTGGCAATGTCAGTGACGGTAAGGTATTCCAAACCATGATCGGCAAACTTGCTTACCAAATCAAACAATCGGAATTCGGTTGATTCAAGCCACCCATTGATAGATACATTTTCACCTTTTACATCCGCACTGAGGATAAAGTTTTCAGAGCCAAACTTCTTCAGCCAGCCAATGAATTTTTCAGGCTTTTTCACGGCCACACTTCCTACGTTGATTTGATTGATTCCGAGGTAAAGTAGTTCTTGCACTTCTTCTTCGGTTTTCACGCCACCTCCAAAATCTACCTGAAGTGCGGTGTCTTCCTGGATATCACGAATCACTTTCCAATTCACCACTTCACCTTTCTTGGCGCCATCCAAATCGATCAGGTGTAAATATTCCAGATCGGCTTCTTCAAATTCTTTGGCTACTTCTACCGGATCTTCGTTGTAGACTTTCATTTTCGAAAAGTCGCCTTGCGAAAGCCGAACGCACTTTCCGTTGATGATATCGATAGCTGGAATGATTCTCATGGGTTGACGATTATTGCCGGAGAAATGTCTGGATTACTTTTTCTCCCACGGGCCCGGACTTTTCCGGATGAAACTGAACGGCATAAAAATTATCTTTTCGCATGGCAGAACTGAAGGCTTGAATGTAGTCGGTTTGTGCGGAGGTGTGTGCACTGAGCGGTACATAAAAACTGTGCACAAAGTAAACAAATTGATCTTTCAAATCGGAGGGAAGCCAATCATTTATTGTGGTCAGCGAGTTCCATCCCATGTGTGGGACTTTTTCGTGATGCTTTGGTACAAACAAACGCACGGTTTCGTCAAAGATGCCCAAGCAAGGCGTGTCGTTTTCTTCGGAGTGTTTGCACATCAACTGCATCCCCAGACATATGCCCAACACGGGTTGTTTTAACGAACGAATTAGATCATCGAGTTTGTGATCTTTTAAGTAACGCATGGTTGTGCTGGCTTCGCCCACACCCGGAAAAATGACTTTATCTGCTTGCTGAATTTCTTCAGGCTGATCGGTGATGGTAAAATCTACTTTCAATCGCTCGAGCGCAAATGCAACCGACCGGATGTTACCTGCATTGTATTTAATAACAGCTATTTTCATAACGTGCCTTTGGTAGAAGGAAGTTGATCGTTGAATGGATCTTTTCGTACGGCCGCTTTGATCGCTTTCGCGAATGCTTTAAAGATGGCTTCAATTTTATGATGCTCGTTGGTGCCTTCTACTTTGATATTGAGATTGCACTTGGCCGTGTCCGAGAAAGATTTGAAGAAATGGTAAAACATTTCGGTGGGCACATCGCCAATCTTCTCGCGCTTGAATTCAGCCTCCCACACCAGCCACGGTCTTCCTCCAAAATCAATAGCCACTTGCGCAAGGCAATCGTCCATCGGCAAACAAAAACCGTAGCGCTCAATGCCTTTTTTATCACCCAGTGCTTTGAGGAAAGTTTCGCCCAAAGCCAAAGCGGTATCTTCGATGGTGTGATGTTCATCGATGTGTAAATCTCCCTTGACGGAGATAGTAAGGTCTACTAAACCATGCTTGGCCAGTTGATCCAGCATGTGATCAAAAAATCCAAGTCCGGTGGAGATGGAAGAAGCTCCTTTTCCATCCAGATCAAGAGAAATATTAATAGAGGTTTCTTTGGTGGTTCGCTCGTGGGTTGCGGTGCGGTGTGTTTTTACCTGATCATAAATTTCTTTCCAAGAAGTGGTGATGAGTGCACAAGTTTCGTTGAGGCCATTTTCAGAAAGAGCAGGATTGAGGCTTCCATTGTTGATGAGTATCCCACGCGCTCCTAGGTTTTTTGCTAATTGAATATCCGTGATTCGATCGCCAATGACATACGAATTAGCAAGATCATATTCGGTTGTTTGATACTTGGTGAGCATGCCGGTGCCGGGCTTGCGGGTGGGTTTGTTTTCGTGTGCAAAGGAGCGGTCGATACAAACTTCTTGAAAAGAGATGTCTTCGCCCGCCAGCGTGTTGATGATGAAGTTTTGTGTCGGCCAAAACGTGTGTTCCGGAAAAGAGTCAGTTCCTAATCCATCCTGATTCGTTACCATCACCAATTCGTAGTTGTTTTCGCGAGAAATGCGACTGAGCCACGTGAACATGCCGGGAATGAATTTTACTTTTTCTAAACTGTCGATTTGCGGATCGTCTGCCGGCTCGTGAATCAGCGTGCCATCGCGATCAATAAACAATACTCTTTTCATTTTTCATTTTTTTTTACCACGAAGGCACCAAGGCACTAATTATTTTCTTTTACTTTTTTCTTTGTGTTTTAGTGTCTTAGTGGTGATTTTTCTTTTAAAGTTATTAATCTAGTTTCTTTAATGTTTCTAGTAGTTGTTGATTTTCTGAAGGTGTACCAACGGTAATCCGCAGGCAATCCTGACACAAAATTACCGATGAACGATCACGCACCACTACTCCTGTTTGAATTAACTGTTGGTATTTTTCACGAGCTTGGTCAATTTTAACCAGCAGGAAATTTGCTTCGGAAGGAAACACCAGCCGAACGGAAGACAATTGTTTTAGCTCTGTTTTCAACCATTCTCTCTGTGCAATGATCTCCTGAACGTTTTTCTCCTTTCGAACTACCTCCTTCAGCGCTTTTTCTGCCAGTTGTTGGTTGATACCGCTAATGTTGTAAGGCGGTTTGATCTTATTCAACACTTGAATGATTTCGGTTTGCGCGAAACACATGCCAATTCGCAAAGAAGCTAGTCCCCAAGCTTTGGATAATGTCTGTAACACCACCAGGTTAGAGTAATCCTTGATCTTCGAAAGAAAGCCAGGCTGTTTTGTAAAATCAATGTACGCTTCGTCCACAATCACTAATCCCGGAAAGGTTTGTAGCAACTGAATGATTTTTTCTTCGCTCAGCAAATTGCCGGAAGGATTATTGGGCGAACAAAGAAACAACAGCTTCGTATTTTTATCCCAGGTTTTAGAAATCGCATCCACATCCAAATCAAAATCAGGTGTAAGTGAAATGTTTCTAATCGCAATGTTATTGATGTTCGCGCTCACGGTGTACATGCCATAGGTAGGCTCCGGAATCAAAACATTATCAACTCCCGGTTCACAAAAAGCACGAAACAACAAATCAATGGGCTCATCGCTGCCGTTGCCTACAAATATGTTTTCAGCAGGGATATTTTTGATCGCTGCTATTTTTGTCTTCAGTTTTTGCTGATGTGGATCGGGATAGCGATTGAAATCAGAAGGGTAGGGATTTTCATTGGCATCGAGATAAACCGAAGCACTTCCTTTGAAATCATCGCGGGCCGATGAATACGGCTTTAGTTTAGAAATATTGGGTCGAACGAGTTTGGTGATGTCCATGTCTTGTTAATTAGAATTTCTTCGAACCCGCACCGCCTGCGCGTGTCCTTTCAGTTGCTCCGCTTCTGCCATTTCTTCTACGATCGGGCCCAAGAGATCAAGTCCTTCTTTGGTTAGTTTTTGAATGGTGATGGATTTGGTAAAACTATCGAGCGATACACCGCTATATGCTTTTGCGTAACCATTGGTTGGTAAGGTGTGATTCGTGCCGGACGCGTAATCTCCTACCGACTCGGGAGAATAGGCGCCTAAAAAAATCGACCCTGCATTGGTAATTCGTTCACCTAAAGCATCTGCATCTTTTGTATTGATAATCAAATGTTCGGGAGCATATGCATTCACAAAATCGATCACTTGCTCATCGTTATTCAAAACAATCGCCAAACTGTTCTTTAATGCTTTGCGCGCAATTTTTTGACGAGGCAGTTGCAGGAGTTGTTCTTCTAACGCAGCTTCGGTCTTCTTCACCAACTCGGAATCTTTAGTTACCAAAACCACCTGACTATCTGCACCATGTTCCGCTTGCGATAACAGATCGGCTGCAATGAATGATGGGTTTGCCTGGCTATCCGCAATCACTAATACTTCCGAAGGCCCGGCTGGCATATCGATAGCCGTTCCAGATTGGTTGATGAGTTGTTTTGCTTTGGTGACGTATTGATTTCCGGGTCCGAAGATTTTATCTACTTGTGGGATAGTAGCCGTGCCATAGGCCATTGCTGCAATGGCTTGCGCACCACCTACTTTGTAAATTTTAGTGATGCCTGCCAGTGAAGCGGCAAACAAAATAGCGGGATGAATCGCTCTGTCTGCTGCGGGTGGCGTGCACAAAACTACTTCTTTACACCCTGCTATTTTGGCGGGAATACCCAGCATCAACACCGTAGAAAACAAAGGAGCGGAACCTCCCGGAATGTAAATGCCCACGCTTTGTATGGCCACTTGTTTGCGCCAGCATGTAACTCCCGGCATGGTTTCAATTTGAACTACAGGATTACGTTGTGCAATGTGAAACTTTTCAATGTTGGCAGCTGCTTGCGTGATGGATTGCTTCAGCGAATCCGGTAAAGATGCAATGGCGGCATTCACTTCTTCAGCGGTTGCGGCCAGGTTGGTAAGTTCGATACCGTCAAATTGTTTTGTCAATTCGCGTAGCGCTTCGTCACCGGATTTTTTTACACGCGTAAGAATGTTGTTCACCACACCTTCCAAATATTCCAACTCCAGTTGCGGCCGCTGGCACAGTGCTCTCCAGGTTTCTTTCGCAGGATTTATCTCAACTTTCATTTTTCTTCGTTTTCTTTTAACTATTTTCTCAAATCTCAAATCTCAAATCTCAAATCTCACATCTCCTCATGCAATCATCTTCTCAATCGGTATCACCAAAATTCCTTCGGCACCAAATGACTTCAGTAAATCAATCTTTTCCCAAAAGTCATTTTCATCGACCACGGAATGTAAACTCGACCAGCCCGTGCGACTCAACGGCATAATGGTTGGGCTCTTCATACCCGGGATCACACTTGTAATTTTTTCGATCGCCTCGTTTGGACAGTTTAGCAAAATGTACTTGTTGTTTTTGGCCGATTGGACTGCGTTGATCCGGAAGATCAGTTTATCTAAGATTTGTTTTTTGTCGCTGGCGAGGCCGGGTGTAGCGATCAAAACAGCCTCACTTTGAATGACGGTTTCTACTTCTTTCAGTCCATTGCTTAACAAGGTGCTGCCCGTACTCACGATGTCGCAGATGGCATCGGCCAAACCAATCCCAGGAGCGATTTCGACCGAACCACTGATTTCGTGTATGCCTGCCTGAATGCCGTGCTTGTCTAAGAATTGTTGTACAATCACCGGGTAGGAGGTAGCAATATTTTTTCCTTGCAGGTACGAAATGCCGGTGTAGTTTTCGGAACGAGGAACGGCAATGGAGAGTCGGCATTTGGCAAAGTCCAGACGCTTCACCAACTCATTCTTTTTCTGTTTTTCGATCAGCACATTTTCACCGACAATGCCCGCATCGGCTACCTGGTCTTCCACATATTGCGGTATATCGTCATCGCGCAAGAAGAGCAACTCGATCGGAAAATTCCGCGCTTGCGTTTTCAGTTGATCTTTGCCATTGCTGAAATGCAGGCCGCTTTCCTTCAACAACTTCAGTGAATCTTCCTGCAGGCGACCGGACTTTTGAATAGCAATGCGGAGTGGTGTGTTCATAATTATAGATATCTTTTTAATTCAAATTCTTAACAAACAAAAAAGGCTCGCCATTGTTGGCAAGCCTTTTTCGAGTAAATCTTTATAATCAGATCAAAACATAAAGCCGCCAGACAAGCTAGTTGTATGGTGATGGCGATGGATGTTTTGAGTTGTTGTCATTTGATGGCTCAAAGAAAGGGATTCGGTTGTAGTATTCAAAATTCAAGTGAAGATTTTTTTAAAATTCCTATTAAACAAGTGTTAGCCTTTGCGGTTTAGTTTATGTGTATTTTTGCGAGCCTTCCCTTTTTCAATGAATAGGCACAGACAAATGATTATGAGACTTTTCCTACTTCTAATTCTGGTCGTGTCTTTACAGTCGTGCGACACCAAAGAAACGCGCTTGCAGCAGTTTTTGTTAAAGGGCAATATTGCAGCCAGAGAACGTAATTACGACCAAGCATCGTACTATTATGGCGAGGCTATTCGGTTAGAGCCCTGTTATGCTGATGCATGGAATAATCTTGGAACGGTGTATTTTGAGCAAAGGCGCTTTGATTTAGCCGTTGAGAATTATACCAAAGCAATCGAGTGCAAACCTTCTTTCATGAATGCGCTGATCAATCGCGCCAATGCAGCCTATGAAACCAAAGCGTACTTTCAATCGCTGGATGATTTGAATAAAGTCATTGCCGTAAAACCGGATACCGCTTTGGCGCACTTTACCAAAGGGTTGGTTTTTACTAAGATGCGCGAGTTCGATAAAGCACTTGAGTCGTTTGACAAAGCCATGAAGTTGGCACCTGATAATGTGGACTACTTGGTGAATCATGCGATCGTGCATTATTATAAACGCGACTACGAAGTAGCCTTAAAGGAGTTGAATCAGGCGCTTACGCTCAAAGCCAACGAGCCGAATGTTTACAACACCTTGGCACTTATCGACATTGAAAAAGGAAATTTTGAAACAGCTTTGCAGAATGTTAATAAAGCAATTGATCTCGACCCGAAGCAAGCTTATTTTTTAAATAACCGGGGCTTTATCTATTTGCGACTGAAGGATCTGGCCAAAGCCGAAGAAGACATCAACCAAAGTATGTATGCCGATCCTTACAATGGTTGGGCGTATCGCAACAAGGGCATTTTGTATTTGATGAAGGAAGATTACGCTTCCGCGGAACGGCTCTTGGCCCAAGCTGAAAAGATGGATTCTTTTATCGATAAGATTTATTTTTATCTGGGCACCGCTTACGCGAAAAACAATAAACGGAAAGAAGCATGTGGTGCATTTCGTCAGTCCGAGCAACGAGGCGACCAAATGCTTACGGCTGATCTAATCAAGTATTGCAAATGATGTGGACTTCATTACTCGATCAACTTCAACAGCGACTGCAACAGCCATTGCCGGGAGTGGAGGCGCATGAACCTTTGCGTGCCACGCCTACCGGACTCATTAAACCTAAATTTGATCACTCACTTCCACCCAAGCCTGGTAGTGTGATGATTTTATTATACCCAGATGGCGGCCAGGTTAAATTCCCATTAACCAAGCGTCATGAATATCTGGGTGCACATGGCGGTCAGGTGAGTTTGCCGGGAGGAAAAGCCGAGCCGGGTGAGACAGCCATTGAAACTGCGTTGAGAGAAACAGAAGAAGAAATAGGAGTGAAGGCACAACAAATTAAAGTGATAGGTGAGTTGAGCCAGTTTTTTGTGATGCCTAGTAACTTCATGGTAATTCCCGTAGTTGGATTTGTTGAGCAACGTCCCGTTTACCAGGCGCAGCAATCTGAAGTAGTGCGCATCATCGAAGGTGACATTTCTGATTTGATTAGACCCGATGCGATCCGCACGAAAGAGATACTGGCAGCTAAAATGTATCCGATGCTAGCACCTCATTTTGAAATAGAAGGCGAAGTGGTTTGGGGCGCCACGGCTATGATGTTGAATGAACTGCGCGTGATTGTTCGAGAAATTCTTGCTCTTTAATTACATTCCCAGCGATTGATTTTCTACTGAAGCCAGTTGTATAATCTTTTCGTAATCTTTCGCATTCAAATCATTGAAGAAGTAGTGAATGGGATTCACATGTACGCCATTTACGAAAACTTCGTAATGTAAGTGTGGCGCAGTAGAAAGTCCGGTGTCGCCTACATAGCCAATTAAATCGCCTCGTTTTACTTTTTGCCCGAAGCGCACATTGAAGCCGTGCATGTGTGCAAAGCGTGTGCGGTAGCCAAAGCCATGATCAATTTCTAAAACTTTGCCATAACCACTGAAGCTCACTTCCAGTTTGTCAATTACACCATCCGCAGTGGCGTAGATCGGAGTGCCAATAGAAGCAGCAAAATCAACACCAGTGTGCATTTTGCGAACTTTATAAACCGGGTGAATGCGCATGCCGAAGCCTGATGCCAAAGCAATCAACTGTTTATTGCTAACAGGTTGAATGGCCGGAATCGCAGCGAATAACTTTTCTTTGTTTTCGGCCAGTGCAATCACTTCATCTTGTGATTTGGATTCGATGTAAACCTTTCGTTTCAGTTTATCGACCCGCTCATGCAGCTTCAGCAAAAAATCTTCGTGAACGATGTTTTTCTTCTTGATGTCTTCGTAGCGGTCAATCCCACCTACACCTGCCTCGCGTACACTTTTGTCGATGGGTTCAGCACCTAACACGGCACGGTAAATATTATCATCCCGGTATTCCATGTTGGCGAGCTCTCCATCCAATTTTTCAATTTGTTTTTCCAGATTGCTGTACATGAATTCCAACTCCTTCACCTCATTGCTGAGCAGAAGTTCGCGAGGAGATTCGAAATAGCTGCTGTAAAGAAACATCAAGCCCACCGCCATTGCCAAAGTGAGCGATAAAATCCCCAATGTATTCAAGATGATGTCGCCTGTGCTGGTGCGAATGCGTTCGTATTTACACGTTTCCGTGTCGTAGTAATATTTTATTCTTGCCATACGTGTAACGAATTCAAAGTATTAACTATTCACCTTGGGAGTGGTTTCTTCCTTGGGGCGAAATGGTTTTATCACTGCGGTATTGCATTCTAGATACGGTCCTTCGAGTAAATCAATGCAATAAGGAATAGCCGGAAACACCGCATCCAAACATTGGCGAATGGCTTTCGGCTTCCCCGGCAAATTTACAATTAAAGTTTTATTTCGTATGCCTGCCGTTTGGCGCGATAAAATAGCGGTGGGAACGTACTGCAAACTGATATTACGCATCAGTTCGCCAAAGCCGGGCATCATCTTCTGACAAACTGCCTCGGTGGCTTCAGGTGTTACATCGCGTTTAGCGGGACCGGTGCCGCCACAGGTCACAATCAGGCAACAATTCTTTTGATCGGCCATGTCGATCAATGTTTGTTCAATCAATGGTTGCTCATCGGGTATGACCGCATATTCTTTTTCCCACGGACTTAGCAGATATTCATTGAGCGTGGCCACGATGGCTTGACCGGGAATATCTTCATAAATGCCCTTGCTCGCGCGATCGGATACGTTGATAATGCCGATGCGAATCATTCCGTAGATTGGGTGGTGAGCTGATCCTTCAACTTTCGTCCTTTCTTAAATACCTGCCGACCTTTGTTGATTCCTTTGCGAACTTGTTTTTGTTCTTCAACCGGCAGCGCAATAATATCTTTACATTCTGTCGAGCAACAACCGGCAAATTTCTCCGCACACTCTTCACATTGAATGAACAATAAGTGGCATCCATCGTTTTTGCAATTAGTATGTGTATCGCAAGGCTTGCCACATTGATGGCAGGTGCTGATGATATCATCGGAGATGCGCTCGCCCAATCGTTCATCGAACACGAAGTTTTTGCCGATGAATTTATTCTCGAGTCCTTGTGATTTCACCTGGCGTGCATATTCAATGATGCCGCCATCTAATTGAAATACATTTTTAAATCCACGATGTTTGAACCAGGCGCTTGCTTTTTCGCAACGAATACCACCGGTGCAATACATCAACAGGTTTTTATCTTTTTCTTTTTCCAGTAAATCTTCCACTACTTTCAACTCCTCTCGGAACGTATCTACATCCGGACAAATGGCATTTTTAAAATGCCCCACTTCGCTTTCGTAGTGGTTGCGCATGTCTACTATCAATGTGTCAGGGTTTTCGGCCAGTTCGTTGAATTCTTTAGCGTTCACGTGCTTGCCGCGATTGGTTACATCAAATGTAGCATCGTTCAAACCATCAGCTACAATTTTGTTGCGCACCAATATTTTTAGCTTAAAGAATGATTTTCCGTTGTCATCTACGGCTGTGTTCAGACGAATGCCATTTAAAAATGGAATGCTGAAAAGTTGTGAACGAAACGTATCGAAAGAGGCGGTAGGTACACTTATTTGTGCGTTGATACCTTCGTATGCCACGTAAATACGACCAAGAATGTGAAGTTGATCAAATAACAGATACAATTCATCGCGGAAAGCCTTCGGATCGGACAGCTGATGGTATTTGTAAAATGAAACGGTCGTTCTTTCTTCTTGCAGGTGCTGAAGTTTTTCTTTCAGTTCTTTGCCGTTGATTCGATTGTAAAGAGCCATGCGTGCTTAAATAATCTTACTGCAAAGATAACCATTAATTGCGAGGGGAGGAAGCCCTTTCATTTAGCCAAAATGGGCTAAAATTATGATAGATATCAGGTTTTTAAAGGGTAGAGAGGGCAAAATTGAGGAATGTCAATTCATCAAAAAAGGTAATAGAAGTTTGGAGAATAACTCGGGTTCTCTTCAGCTCGAGAACGTAGATATGTTTCCCAAACTAATTCCTACGGAATTCCGTGTTAATTGAATTTGTCTCACCATTGTTATGTTCGAACAATCTGTTTACCAAATCCTGAGTTGATCTGGTATAATACTTCTGAGAGGATTTGTTGAATAAGATGTAAACTGTAAAAGACATAGAAACAAAAAAAGCCCCATCAAACACGGAGCTTTTTTGTCGGGGTGGCCACCCCGCGCCTCGCGGGGGAACTGACGACCTTGGCGCCTCAGCGCCACGCGCTACCGGGCTACGCTACACCCGAAAAAAATCAAAGTAAACTTCAAATCTAATTAGGGCTTAAGTACTCCAAGGTCTTGAAGGAAACGTTTGGCACCTCTTTTTTTGATTTTGATTTCCAGTTGAATGGCTTCAGTTCGAGAGGGTAGATGTGTTTTCCAAACTACTTCCCAAGGAATTCCATGTTTGATTGATTTTGTCTCACCACTGTTGTGTTCGAGCAATCTGTTTTCTAAATCCTGAGTCGATCCGGTGTAATACTTCTGAGTGGATTTACTGAATAAGATGTAAACTGTAAATGACATACAAACAAAAAAAGCCCCGTGAAACACGGAGCTTTTTTGTCGGGGTGGCCAGATTCGAACTG
>PJQF01000205.1_pt1 | contig 29657 bp, 11 predicted proteins | sample 1503741 | NCBI WGS metagenome assembly PJQF01 (sample SAMN07775949, study PRJNA414020) | Biofilm metagenome, whole genome shotgun sequencing project. | isolation source: biomolecule (vanillin) treated reverse osmosis membrane biofilm | place: India: Nagpur | collected 2017-03-21 | reverse complement strand
AATGCCTGCCGCGATATGAAAACACCATGAATTTCGATCTCTACGGATTCGGCCCCGCGCTCGCCGCCGGCGCGCTGATGACCGTCAAACTGGCGCTCACGGCGTTATGCCTGGGGCTGGTACTCGGCCTCGCCGGTGCCTTGGCCAAGACTTCACCGTACAAGCCGCTGCAATGGCTGGGCGGTACCTACTCGACAATCGTTCGCGGCGTGCCGGAACTGCTGTGGGTGTTACTGATTTACTTCGGCACGATCAACGCCATGCGCTCACTGGGTGAGTTGCTCGACATTCCCGACCTGTCCCTCAGCGCCTTTGCCGCCGGCGTCATTGCGCTGGGGCTGTGTTTCGGTGCCTACGCCACCGAAGTACTGCGCGGCGCAATCATCTCCATCCCCAAGGGCCACCGCGAAGCCGGTGTGGCACTGGGCCTGTCGAAGTTTCGGATCTTTACCCGCTTGATCATGCCGCAAATGTGGCGCATCGCCCTGCCGGGGCTGGGCAATCTGTTCCTGATCCTGATGAAGGACACCGCGCTGGTCACGGTCATCGGTCTCGAAGAAATCATGCGCCACGCGCAGATCGCCGTAACCGTCACCAAACAGCCTTTCACCTTCTACCTGGTCGCCGCGTTCATTTACCTGGGCCTGACTTCACTGTCGATGGTGGCTATGCACTTCCTGGAAAAACGCGCCGCCCGCGGCTTCGTGAGGACGACGTAATGGAATGGGAAGTCATCATCAAGTGGCTGCCGAAGTTTATCCAGGGCGCCATCCTGACCCTGGAACTGGTGAGCATTGCCGTGATCCTCGGGTTGATCCTGGCCATCCCGCTGGGTATCGCGCGCTCATCCAAGCGCTGGTATGTGCGCTCACTGCCCTACGCCTACATCTTTTTCTTCCGTGGCACGCCGCTGCTGGTGCAGTTGTTTCTGGTCTATTACGGCCTGGCCCAATTCGACAGCATCCGCTCAAGCTTCATGTGGAAGTACCTGCGCGACCCGTTCTGGTGTGCCACCGCCACCATGACACTGCACACCGCAGCCTATATCGCCGAGATCCTGCGCGGCGCCATCCAGGCCATTCCACCTGGGGAAATTGAAGCAGCCCGAGCGCTGGGCATGTCCAAGCCCAAAACGCTGTTCTATATCATCCTGCCCCGCGCGGCGCGCATCGGTTTGCCGGCCTATAGCAACGAAGTGATCCTGATGCTCAAGGCCAGTTCACTGGCGAGCACCGTGACCCTGCTGGAACTGACCGGCATGGCCCGCACGATCATTGCGCGCAACTACCTGACGGTGGAAATGTTCTTCACCGCCGGTGTGTTCTACCTATTGATCTCGTTCCTGCTGGTACGCGGCTTCAAACTGCTGGAACGCTGGCTGCGCGTCGATGCCTGCCAGGGACGTTGAAGCGCGCTTCCGGGCGCTGGATGCGTTTCTGATCGAGCATCAAGGGCTGTGGCGACCACGGCCCTTTACTCAGCGCCAGTTGCCTTGGGAAAACGAATACCCCGAACTGGCCCAGTGGCTGCGCCAACGCTCGTTGGCCGATGCCGAAGCCAATCACAACCAGCCCCATGATCTGCTCGCCCCCGCACCTTTTCCACAGTTCGCATCGCAGGCGCTGCAACTCAGCACTGTGGATAAGTTACCAACGCAGCCCTTGCAACCCGCCGCGCACCGCCTGAATGTCGATGTGCCTGGCCGCAAATGGCAACAGATCGAAGCCTTCGGCGCGGCGCTGCAGTTTGCGCAAACACCCCGGCATTGGTTGGACTGGTGCGCCGGCAAAGGCCACCTTGGCCGCCGCCTGCTGCACACAGGCCAGCAGCTGACCTGCCTGGAATACGACCCGGCCTTGATCGCTTCGGGCCAAGCCTTGAGCGAGCACCACGGCCTGCCCGTCACCCATCGTCTGCAAGACGTGATGGCGGATGTAGCCATAAGCGCCGAACACACCCCCGTGGCCCTGCATGCCTGCGGCGACCTGCATGTACGCCTGCTGCAAGTGGCCAGCGCCGCCGGCTGCAAGCAACTGGCACTGGCGCCGTGCTGCTATAACCGCATCCAGGGGAATACCTACCAGCCGCTGTCCGACGCGGGCCGCGCTTCCACCTTGTTGTTGTCGCTCGACGACCTCGGCCTGCCCCTCAGCGAAACCGTCACCGCCGGCAAACGCGTGCGCCTGCAACGGGACACCTCCATGGCCCGGCGCCTCGGCTTCGATCAATTGCAACGCCTGTTACGCGGCTGCGACGAGTACCTGCCTACGCCGTCCCTGCCCACCCACTGGCTGGACAAACCCTTCGCTGACTACTGCCGCGAACTGGCACGCCTCAAAGGGTTATCCACAGGCGAACAAGACTGGGCGGCGTTGGAGGCCCATGGTTGGCAGCGCTTGGCCGAGGTGAGGAACCTGGAGTTGGTGCGTGGTCTGTTTCGGCGCCCGCTGGAGTTATGGCTGGTGCTGGATCGGGCACTGTTTCTCAGCGAACGTGGCTACAGGGTTGAGGTCGGCAGCTTTTGCGACCCGGCGTTAACGCCGCGCAACTTGATGGTGCTCGCCGAGCGCGATTAAAGGGCGAAATTGTCGCACCCCAACCTGTGGATAACTCTGTTGATGAATTCGTTACATACCCTGTAGCGCTCTACGCTGCAGACCAAAAGCCACGCTGTTCATTTTTTGTTCACACAATAAAACGCACGTAAAACAGGCAGTTGCACTGTGTTGAGAACCGCTCCACAAAATGGCTGTTTCATCACAACTGCATCCAACCGATTGTGCATAAGCATCTGGAGGTAAGCGTATAAACCGCGCTTTAAACGCGTTTTCTGCGAGCGATCAATAACCGGCAAAGGTCGGTGATATCGTCACCGGCCAGGCTCGTCGCCGTGTTGTCCAAAGGGTCCGTAGAAAAGGCCAAGCCTTCGCTGATCGCCGGATCACGGTGCACGACTTCCAGCGGGTACTCACCTCGGCGCAACTTGAAGGCGTCGAGCATTTCCAGGTTGAACGTCGAGTTTTCGTCCAGTTGGTTGATCACCAAGTGGCAACGCGGTGGACGCTCACGCTCAAGATGAGGCGCCAGCAACTCATCCAATTGGTCCAGGGTGCCGAGGCAAGCGGCATTCGGTTGGGCGACGACCAGCACGATGTCAGCCACGCTCAGTGCTTGATGGAGATAAACGTTGTCACCTGCGGGGGTATCGACGATGACTGTGTGCCGTTCACTCAGCCCCAATGCCGACAGGCGCTGGGTCAGCCACTTCGGCTCGCGGGTCAACCAGCGTTGCAGGTTTTCCCTTTGCTGGGTGTCGGTGTCGCCAAAGGGAATGACCTGGCAACCGGCAAAACCCGATTGCAGGATGGTCCTCCATGGCGCGTTGAGCAGACTACTGCGACCCACACCGGGTAGCTCATGATCAACACCAAAGTGCTGGCGCAAAGCATTCTGGGGATCCAGGTCCAATGCCACGACCGACTCACCCAGGCGCTGCAAACCGCTGCTCAGTGCCGTGGCCAGCGTACTGCGGCCAACACCACCATTGATGGACACCAGCGCCACTACCGTCGGGCGTAGCGTGGTCAGTGGCTCATTGTGATGATGTTCATTGGCGTGGGACGCATGAGTACTCATGCGCGAGCCATCTTTATGGTTCACCCGAGTGCCATCGTCGAAGGGAACGCTGCCGAAAAAATGCAGGCGAGCGTTTCTTCCCTTCGGATCACGGGAAACGCTCTTGCCGAACAGGGCAAATAGATCATCAGTGCGGCTCATGGCCGGAGCTCCTTCACGGCGCCATATAAAGACGTGAAAAGGTCGGCAAGGTATGGCTTCGCCGCAGGTCTTTTTGTAGGCGTTCTCATGGCTTCATTCTGTGACAGCGTTAAAGAAGTGTCATTATTTTGATGAAATTACCACCGCCCTTTCAGACGAGCGGAAAACAGCCAATTTACTGACGGACTTTTACTACAATTCACTGGCAGTGATTTCATCGTGCCATTGTTTTTTACCCGCTATCACCGCACCATTGCCGCACCTTCAATGCTGCAAGCTTGGGTAATCGCAGTGGCGATACGCTTTAAATTCCCTCGGATTCTGTACGGCCTCGCCATCACGCTGTTGCTGGGTGGCGGCCTGCTGGGCGATTTGCTCGCCGACTGGGATTTCAGCCAAATCAGCCGCCGCGCCGAGTCGCTTTACGGGCCACTGGGCCCCGGGCGTCAGCGCATTGATGCATGGCAGCAATTGCTGTCAACGCAGAAGCAAGTGGGTGAGGCCGAGCAGCTCAAAGTGGTGAATCTGTTCTTCAACCGCCAGTTGCGCTACGAGGAAGACATCGACCTGTGGCACGAGATTGATTATTGGGCGACCCCTATTCAGTCCCTGTGGAAAGGCGCAGGCGACTGCGAAGACTACGCCATCGCCAAGTACTTCAGCCTGCGTCACTTGGGCGTCCCCGCCGAAAAACTGCGCATTACCTACGTTAAAGCGTTACGCCAGAATCGCGCGCACATGGTGCTGACGTACTATGCCAGCCCCGAAGCCATGCCCTTGGTACTGGACAGCCTGATGGACGCCATTTTGCCCGCCAGCCAGCGCGCGGATTTGCTGCCGGTGTACGCGTTCAACGGTGAAGGGCTGTGGTTGACCGGCGCGGCGGGCAACAAAAAAGTCGGTGACACCAAGCGCCTGTCACGTTGGCAGGATGTCTTGAAAAAAATGACCGCTGAAGGGTTTCCGGCCAGTTCGGATAATTAACAGGAGCTACGATGTCACTGTTCAAACAATTGCTGATCGCTATCTGCGTGTTCCTGGTGGTCGCGTTCAGCGGTAGCTTCTTCGTCAGCCTTGAGAGTTCGCGTACCCAGTACGTCAACCAACTGCGCTCCCACGCGCAGGACGCGGCCACGGCGCTGGCCCTGTCGTTGACGCCGAACATCGATGACCCGGCGATGACCGAACTGATGGTCAGCTCGATCTTTGACAGTGGCTACTACGCAAGCATCCGTGTGGTGGACCTGAGCAATAACCAGATCCTGGTGGAGCGTGCCGCCGAGCCGGATGCCAGCAGCGTGCCGGCTTGGTTCGTGAAGATGATCGGCCTCGCGCCGGCCGGCGGCGATGCCATTGTCAGCCGTGGCTGGCAGCAGGCGGCGCGGGTTGAGGTGGTCAGTCACCCGATGTTTGCCCTGGCCAAACTCTGGCAAAGCGCGCTCGGCAGCCTGGGTTGGCTGTTGATCTGCGGCGCCGCGAGTGCAGTGCTGGGCGCGCTGTTGCTGCGTCGCCAGCTGAAACCGTTGGACTATATGGTCGAGCAGTCCCACGCCATCGCCCGTCGTGAGTTCCTCAGCTTGCCCGACCTGCCCCGCACCCCGGAATTACGCCGCGTGGTGCAGGCCATGAACCAGATGGTGGAGAAACTCAAGGCACTGTTCCACGAGCAGACCGAACGCAGCGAGAAGCTGCGGGTGGAGTCCTACCAGGACAGCCTGACCGGCCTGGCGAACCGTCGTTATTTCGAGATGCAGTTGCAATCGAGGGTCAGCAACATGGAGGAGTCCAGTTCAGGCTACCTGCTGATGTTGCGGGTCAACGACCTGGGCGGCCTCAATCAGCGTCTGGGCGGGCAACGCACCGACCAGTTGCTGCAAGCCGTCAGCCAACAACTGGTGCGTACCTGTGCCAAATACCCGGAAACCAATAACCTGATCACCCGCAGCCGGGGTGGCGAGTTCGCCGTGCTCGCGCCAGGCTTGGTGCGCGACGAAGCAGTGCAGTTGGCCCAGGAACTGGAAACCACCTTGCAAAGCCTGCACGAAACCGGCGCCACCGACATGCCCACCGTGGCCCACATCGGCCTGGCCCCTTACAACCCCGGCGACGCTTCGGCAGACCTGCTGATGCTGGCTGACCAAGCGCTCACCCAGGCCGAAGCCAACAGCCTGCAAAGCTGGGTCTGCCTGTCACATCAAACCCTCGACACCGTGAGTGACGACCCGCATAGCTGGCACACCCTGCTCGACAATGCGCTGAGCCAGGGTCGCTTCCGCCTGTTCTTCCAGCCGGTGGTGAGCAGCAGCGATACCCGCCAGGTCCTGCATTACAAAGTGCTGTCGCGCTTGCTCGACAATCAGGACCAGACCATCGCCGCCGGGCATTTCCTACCGTGGCTGGAGCGCTTCGGTTGGACCGCGCGGCTCGACCAGGTAATGCTCGATCTGGTGATCAAACACTTGGGCCAGCACAACCAATCGGTCGCGCTGAACCTGTCGGCGGCTACCCTGAACGACCCGCAAGCCCTGGAGCACATGTTCGAGCGCCTGTCGCAACACCCGTTGCTGGGCGAGCGCCTGACCCTGGAAATCGGCGAGGAGCAAGTCCCCGAACAGGCACAACTGGAACGCCTGATCCGGCGCATGCGCGGTCTGGGCTACAGCCTTGGCCTGCAACGCTTCGGCGGGCGCTTCAGCATGATCGGAAACCTCGCGCATCTGGGCCTGGCCTACCTCAAGATCGACGGCAGTTACATCCGCGACATTGACCAGGAAAGCCACAAGCGCTTCTTTATCGAGGCCATCCAGCGAGCGGCCCACAGCATTGATCTGCCGCTGATTGCCGAGCGCGTGGAAACCGAGGGTGAGTTGCGGGTGATCCGCGAGATGGGGATTGAAGGGGTGCAAGGCCAACTGGTCGGTGAACCGGCGCCCTGGAAGTGGAGCACAGAATAATCACGCCTCCTTGACGGTTAAGCCGTGAAGGAGGTGCGCGTCAAATCAGGCCAGTTTCATCATCATTGATCAGCTCGCTCAAACCGCCCAGCGCCGCCCGGGCCTGGGTGCGTTCCAGGAACTTGGTCTGCGCCGCCGGCGGCAAGTCGGTGATGCTCATTACGTTCTTGGTGATCAGCACCTGAATCAAGTCGTCCAGTACGCGGATCATCTCAAGGTCACTGCTCTTGAGCTGCTTGAGGCTGGTCTCGATCTCATCGTCGGCAAACCACGCCTGGATCTCGTGATGGTCAGCCGGTAGCGTCTCAGTGGCTTCAGCGAAGGCCTGCGCCTCGACACGCACCAAAGCGTTGTATTGATCGCGTAGCACGTAGAACATCAGCCCTCTCCCAATAAAAAATCCCTGCAGGCGCCGCACACGGCTCCCACAGAGATTACACACATTTCGCCGAAGCGGATGCCATGGGGGCGCCAATCCCTAAAGATTGCCGCCCCCATGGTGATCAGTCATGGTGCTTGACGGTCAAGTCGCCACCGGCGATCAGGCTATTGATCGCGGCGGAACCCGAGCCCCAACTGGCGCCATCCACTTTGATCGTGACATCAGCCGTGCCGCCACTGGTGCCGGTGAACGACCCGGTGCTGCTCACGCTCAGCGTCGAGTTGCCCGACGAATCGGTGGTCAGCCTCAGGTAGCTCGACAAGTTGGTGTCGTTATTGCCTTGCAGCAGGTCGGACAGGTCCAGCTTGTCGCCTTCACCGTGTTTGAAGTCAGTGATGCGATCAAAGCCACCGTTGGTGTTGGTGTCGCCTTTGAGCCACACAAAGGTATCGGCACCCGCGCCGCCGGTGAGGATGTCGTTGCCCTTGCCGCCCACCAGGATGTCATTCCCTGCGCCGCCGGAGAGCGTGTCGTTACCGCCCTGGCCGAACAGGATGTCATCGCCGGCGTTGCCGATCAGGGTGTCGCCGCCATCGTTGGTGCCGTAGATGTTCGACGCGTTGGCCAAAGCACCGACGTCCTGCACATGCTCAGTGATGTACTGATGCAAGGTGCGGTCGTCGATCTGATCGACCGTGGTCGCCAGCTTCTCGGCAGCGAATGCCTTGAGTGCCGCGCTGCCTTCCTGGCCTTTGTAGCTGATCAGGTCGCCGAAGATGATGTCGTTGCCCGAACCGCCGGAAACGTTGTCGGCACCGGTATCGGCGGTGTGGCCGGTAATGGTGTCCGCCAGCTTCGCGGTGTCGATCGTGCTGACCGTTTTGTCGGTATCGAAGTACTTCTGCAACATGTCCTTGTCGACGCTGCTGCCCAGGCCGATGGCCTGAACCTCAACCCCGCCCTTGACCGCAGTGGTCAGCGCGGCGTAAGCGGCTTTGGCCGCCTCCAACGGATAGTTGTAATAGTAGTTGCTAGCCCCCGCCACGTCGAAACCACCGCGGCCATCGGACACGACATAACCTTCAAAGGTCTTGGCGCCGGACGAACTGTACGAATAGACCTTGCCTTCGCTGTCAACGATGACCTGGGTCTTGCCGTAGATCGTTGCGGTGACCTCAGCGGACTGGCCCAGGGTGTAGCTTTTGCTATTGACCTTGCTGTCGAAGTAAACCGTATTGCCGTTGCGGCTGGTCGCGCCAAGAGTGATGTCGTCGTAAGTTTCGTTGTAGACGTTCGGCGCACCGTCGGTAATGAAGTACGTCAGGTTCTTCGCACTGGCGTTGCTGGTCGCTTCAGAGCTCTTGAACCAGGCCGTCGCAGTGTTGAAGGCGTCCTGGTAGTTGGTCACGTCTGTCGAGTTGGAGCTCATGTTGTTCAACACAGCCTGCAACGCATCCTTGGCAGCCGCCTGGTCAGCCAGGTTGACCGACACTTGCGATTCGACCTTGGTATCGAAGTCCACCAGCAACACTTTCACCACACCCGAACCGGTCAACTTGGCGTTGGCGATCAGGGTATCGAAGATGGTCGACAACTGGGACTTGATCGAAGTCATCGCGCTCGAGCCGATACTGCCCGAGGTGTCAACGATGAACGCGATGTTGTAGTTGGTGCCCGGGGTGGTGATGCCACCTTTGTCGCCAATCACGATGTTGTGGGTCGAGGTGGAGCCCAGGTCGATGGTATCCACCGCAGCGCCGCCTTCCGTAACAGGGGTGTAGACCTGAGGCTTGACCGTGATGGTGGTCGTTGCCGCCAACGAACTCAGGCTGTTGCCACCCTCATTGTCAGTCACCGCGACATCAATGATGCGGTCGCCCAGCGTCGGGTACTTGCTGGTGCTGGAGTACTGGAACGACTCAAGCAGCGTCTTGTAGGTCGCCGCATCCGCCACGCCCGACAGGGTCAGCACGATCTTGCCGCTGACGTCAGTCCCGACGCTGGTCACGGTGATGCCTTTGTAGGTACCACCCACCGCTACCAGACTGGAGCTCAGCACATCGCCCGAACTGGCGTTTTTCAGGGTGATGGTCGCACTTTGCATCTGCGTGCTGTCGACGTCGCCAATGGCCACGCTGCCGGTAATCGCCACACCCGTGGTGCTGCGTTCGGTGTACGCGGTGTTGTAGCCGGTAGCGACAGCACCGTCAGCCGTGCTCAGGTCCAGGGTTGGGGCGTCGTTGACCGCAGTTATCACGATGCTCACTTTGCCGGTCGTCACCGCCGAAGCGCCAGTGCTCAGCTCCGTGGCCGTGGCTTTCACGGTGAGGTCGAAGCTGGCGGTCGAATCCTTGAGCGGCGTAACGGTCAGGGTTTTCAGGTTCCAGGTGCTGACATCGTAGAGCGTGCCGCTGCCGTTCGACGTGATGCTGTGCCCAGTGTTGCCGTCGGTAATCACGGTGCCGGCTGGCAAGCCGCTGATTTCCACCTTGTGCGACTCCGAGCCGTCGTTGTCGACAAACGTGGTAGTGATCGGGCTGACCTTGATCGCGGTGTCTTCCAGACCACGGTTGTAGACGTAGCCAGTGTAATAACCTTCGCCGTTGACGATATGGCTATCGCCGAGCACCGCACCGGCGGCTTTCAACGCGTCCACGCTGGTGTAGGTCTGCAGGCCGCTGTTGCCCAGGGACATCGACACGCCGTTGTTGATCGACACATTGACGTCGTAGTTGCCCGCGCCTGCCTGGTTGTAGTGGTAGATATCCAGGGTGTAGTAGCCCGACTCGGTCGGGGTGTAGCTCGACCCGGTAATCGCGCTGCCCTTGCTCCACGTCTCGGTGGCAACCAACTTGCCGCCCACGGTGATTGCCAGGCTGTCGTCGGCCGTACCAGTGAAGGTGTAGCTCTTACCAGCTTCAAGGTAAATCAGGCCGGAGACTTTGGTCGCGGTACCGTCTGCCACATTGCTGTTGCTGACGCTGCTGGTCACGCCCGTGGTGACGGCGCTGGCAGCGGTCTTGGCGTCGATCACACGGATCAGATCGCTGGAATTGACCACACCGTTACCGTTGGTCCCCAGATCAGTGCGCAGAGTGCCGCCAGTCCAGGTTTGAATGACCAAGCCTGTAGGAACAGCGCCGAACGCGCCAACCGTCACAACCGGCACATCCGCCACCGGGTGGATATCCACGGTGATGACCTTGGTGTCGCTGTAGGAATTGCCGTCGGTAGCCTGGAATTGCAGCTGGGTGTAATCGGTCTGCTTGTTGCCCACACCTGTGCCCACGAAGGTGTTGTCACCCGATTCGTTGGCTGCCGGGGTGTAACGCACGTTGTGGCCGTCGAAGTCCGCCTGGCTGAACGACTTACCGGCAGAGGTATCGGTTTTCAGATCAGTCGCGCTGAGTTTGACCCACGCGCCGTTGGAGTAGTACTCGATGGAACCGGCAGGCAGGCTGGTGAACACCACTTTCGGGTTTGTGGAGTCCTCATCGCTGACGCCGAAGGTCGCCCAGGTCAATTCGATCGGGGTGTCTTCGTCGCCCTGGATGTAGCCGTTGCTGGCGATCGGAGTGTCGTCGACCAACGTCACGGTCGGCTGACCAGTGCTGTGTGAGTTGGCGCCGTCAGCGTCAGTGACGGTCAGGTCAATCTTCGGCAACTGATGACCGGAGTTGACGTAGTCCGCGCCCTTCTGCGTCAGCACAACGTTGGTGCCGGACAGGCTGTAATAGCCATCCGAATTGGTGCCGGTGGTGAAGGTGATCTTCAGTTGGGCGACCGGTGTTTCTTCGTCGCTTGCCGAGAAAGTACCGGCCACGGTGCCAACTTTGGCGGTGTTCTCAACAATGGTGGTGGCAGCCACGGTGATGACCGGGATGTCGTTGACCAAAGTAACGACCGGCTGAGCATCGCTGTGCGAAGTGGCGTTGTCGGCGTCGGTGACGGTCAGGTCAATTTTCGGCAACTGGTTGCCGGCGTTGACGAAATCCGCGCCCTTCTGCGTCAGCACAACGTTAGTGCCAGACAGGGTGTAGTAACCCTGAGTATTGGTGCCGGTGGTGAAATCAACTTTCAGGCTGGCCGTCGGGGTTTCTTCGTCAGTTGCTACGAAGCTACCGGCGATAGTGCCGACTTTGGCGCTGTTCTCCACGATAGTGGTCGCAGCCACGGTGATAACCGGGATGTCGTTGACCAAAGTAACGACCGGCTGAGCATCGCTGTGCGAAGTGGCGTTGTCGGCGTCGGTGACGGTCAGGTCAATTTTCGGCAACTGGTTGCCGGCGTTGACGAAATCCGCGCCCTTCTGCGTCAGCACAACGTTAGTGCCAGACAGGGTGTAGTAACCCTGAGTATTGGTGCCGGTGGTGAAATCAACTTTCAGGCTGGCCGTCGGGGTTTCTTCGTCAGTTGCTACGAAGCTACCGGCGATAGTGCCGACTTTGGCGCTGTTCTCAACAATGGTGGTCGCAGCCACGGTGATAACCGGGATGTCGTTGACCAGGGTGACATCTGGAGTAGCGGCGGCGTTCGCGCTGCCTTTGTCAGCATCAGTCACGGTCAGATCGAACGCTGGGAGTTTGTTCCCAGCATTGACGAAGTCAGCACCGGCCTGAGTCAGGACAACGTTGTTGCCAACGATGGCGTAGTAACCGTCTTTATTGCTGTCGCCGGTGAAGGTGACCACCAGGTTTGCAACTGGGGTTTCTTCGTCACCCACGGTGAACGAGCCCGCCACGGTGTCTTTGCTGACAGCGTCTTCAACCAACGGATTGGCGGTTACTTCGATGGTCGGCAGGTCGTTGACCAGCGTCACGTCCGGAGTAGCGGCGGCAGTTGCGCTGCCTTTGTCAGCATCAGTCACGGTCAGGTCAAACGCTGGGAGTTTGTTGCCCGCGTTAACGAAGTCAGCACCGGCCTGAGTCAGGACAACGTTGTTGCCAACGATGGCGTAGTAACCGTCTTTATTGCTGTCGCCGGTGAAGGTGACCACCAGGTTTGCAACTGGGGTTTCTTCGTCACCCACGGTGAACGAGCCCGCCACGGTGTCTTTGCTGACAGCGTCTTCAACCAACGGATTGGCGGTTACTTCGATGGTCGGCAGGTCGTTGACCAGCGTCACGTCCGGAGTAGCGGCGGCAGTTGCGCTGCCTTTGTCAGCATCAGTCACGGTCAGGTCAAACGCTGGGAGTTTGTTGCCCGCGTTAACGAAGTCAGCACCGGCCTGAGTCAGGACAACGTTGTTGCCAACGATGGCGTAGTAACCGTCTTTATTGCTGTCGCCGGTGAAGGTGACCACCAGGTTTGCAACTGGGGTTTCTTCGTCACCCACGGTGAACGAGCCCGCCACGGTGTCTTTGCTGACAGCGTCTTCAACCAACGGATTGGCGGTTACTTCGATGGTCGGCAGGTCGTTGACCAGCGTCACATCCGGCGTTGCAGCATCGTGCGAGCTGCCCTTATCGGCATCCGTCACGGTCAAGTCAATCGCAGGCAGTTTGTTACCCGCGTTGACGAAGTTCGCGCCCGCCAGGGTCAACACCACGGCGTTGCCAAGGAGGGTGTAGTAGCCATCTTTGTTGCTGTCGCCGGTGAAGGTCACTTTCAGATCGGCAATCGGGGTCTCAACGTCGCTGACGGTAAAGGTACCGGCAACGGTGCCTTCGGCCACGGAGCCTTCCACCAGAGGGTTCGCTACGACATCAATCACCGGCAGGTCGTTGACCGCAATCACGTTGATCGGCAGCGTAATCGACTCGGACTTAGGCGCCGCATCACCATCCTGCGCAGTGGCGGTGACGGTGAGGTTCACCAGGCCATTGGCGTTTGGTACCGGGTTATAGACCAGCGTGCCCTTGTTCCAGGTGCTGATATCGATGCTTTGCACGTCAGCCGTGGCCGTGAAGCTGTGGCCCGGCGTGCCGTCGGAAATGGTCGCGCCTTCTGGAATACCGCTGATTTCCAGCTTCAGCGTCTCGGAGCCGTCTTTGTCGGTCGCATAAGCGTCAATCGCAGACAACTTGATCGCGTGGTCTTCCAGGCCAGTGTTCAGCACCTGGGTAACGCTGATGTTGTCCAGCACGCCGCCAAGCGAGTTGTTGGTATCGCCGGCCGGGGCCTTGAATTCGAGTTTGGCATCGCCGTCAGCGGTGACCGGCACGGTGAAGGTGTAGGTCTTCATGCCAACGACAGTGGTGTCCAGGGTGCCGACTTTGACGCCGCCCCAGAACACGTCGATCACCGAGCTGTTCTCAGCGCCCGCACGCGGCGAGTAGTCGACCGAGATGGTGTACGCGGTGCCGCCTTCCGCTTTGATGATGGTGTACAGGCTGGCGTCGTCGCCGGCGTTTTTCTCCAGCTCGATGACTTGGCTATTGCCTGGGGTCTCTACGCCGTAAATGCTGCTTTGGCCGATTTCCACCTTGCCGTCGGCGTTGCCGGTCTGCCATTGGGTATTCGGATTGGTGCCGGCTGCGTTATTGGCATCGCCAACCGCGACGACGCTCCAGGAGCCGCCGATGGGAGCGCTGTCGAAGTTGATCGCGCTGACAACGCCGCCACCGAGCAGGCCCAGGTGCGGGGTATCGGTAACCGGGGCGATTGTCACTGGGGCAGTGGTTTCGACGCTGGCTTTACCAGCATTGTCGACCGCGGTGAAGGTGAGCGCGGTATTGCCGCTCCAGTCCGCGGTTGGGGAGAAGTAAACCGACGCCTTGCCGTCAGCGCCCGCTGGCACCGAATCACCGACCTTGAGTTCGGTGGTCAGGCTGGCGTCGCTATACAGCTTGCCGTTTTCCGGCAAGGTGGTGATGACGAACTGGGCAACGGAACCGTCCACATCGGCGCCACTCAGTACGATGGTGGCCGCGTGGTCTTCGTCCGCGCCCGCCGAGGTGGCGGTTGCTGTCGGTGCATCGTTGAATAGCTCGACGGTGACCTTGCCGGTGGCGCTGCTGGTTTCCGGTGGCTCACGGTCAAGGTTGCCGCCACCGATATCGGTGACGTCGATGGTTACTGTGCGATCAGTGCCAACCGGATTGTTGCCCGGGGCCTGAAAGGTAATCGCTTCAACCAGCTTGGTGAAGTCGGCCGCGCTGTTGCCGGCTGGCGAGTTGCTGGTCAGGGTGTAGACGATCTTGCCATCGGCGGCGCTGCCGCTTTCGGTGATGGTGATACCCGCAACAGCGAGGGCCTTGAGCACGTCGGCGTTGCTGAGCAGGTCGCCGGACACCAGGTGATCAACGGTGACCACTACCTTGCTGAAGGTTTTGTTGTCGACGTCGGTGATGCTCAGGTTTTCGACCAGCGCCACCGCACCTTTCTGCTCGACAAACTTAGTGCTGTCAAAACTGATAACCGGCGCATCGTTAACCGGTACCACGTAGATCACGGAAGTCACAGGCGCGGAGTCCGCCTGGCCGTCGTTCACGGTGATGGTCAGGTTACGGTTGGCCGGGCTTGGGTCTTCGCTTTCGCTGGCGAAGTGCACCGATCGCAGGACTTCCTGGTACTCAGCCTTGGTCGCTTCACCGGACAGGGTCAGTACGCCGGTGTCCTTGTCATAGCTGACGGTGATTTTGGTGTTGCTGACATCGGCGATCAGCACGTCATCGGCCAAGTGGTTGACCAGCGTGACCTTGGCGCTTTGCAAGGTGCTGTTGTCGACGTCGGTGATGGTCAGGTTCGCCGCGACGTAGCCGCCGGGTTTGCCCTCGATGTAGGTGTCGCCGAACGCGTTGGTCGAACCATTGCCCAGTACAGGCGCGTCGTTGACCGCAGTGACCACGACGCTGATCTTGCCGGTCGAGACTTCTTCAACACCGGTGCTCAACTCTTTGGCGGTGGCCTTCACGGTCAAGTCGAAACTGGCCGTCGAGTCCTTGAACGGCGTAACCGTCAGGGTGCTCAGGTTCCAGGTGCTCACGTCGTACAGCGTGTTTGCGCCGGTTGAGATGATGCTATGGCCGGTAGTGCCGTCGGTGAGCACGGAGCCTTCCGGCAAGCCGCTGATTTCCACCTTGTGGGATTCCGAGCCGTCGGTGTCGACAAAAGTGGCGGTGATCGGCGCGATCTTAATCGCGGTGTCTTCCAGACCGTGGTTGTAGACGTTGCCGGTGTAATAGCCTTCGCCATTCACAACGTGGCTGTCGCCCAGGACCATGCCTGCGGCTTCCAACGCGGCGGCACTGGTGTAGGTCTGCAGGCCACTGTTGCCCAGGGACACCGACGAACCGTTGTTGATCGACACATTGACGTCGTAGTTGCCCGGGCCGTTCTGGTTGTAGTGGTAGATGTCGAGGGTGTAGTAACCCGACTCGGTCGGCGTGTAGGACGACCCGTTGATACCGCTGCCCTGGCTCCAGGTTTCGGAAGCGACCAGCTTGCCGCCCACGGTGATAGCCAGACTGTCGTCGGCCGAGCCGGTGAAGGTGTAGCTCTTGCCAGCTTCCAGGTAAACCAGACCGGACACTTTGGTCGCGGTGCCTTCGGCCACATTGCCGTTGCTTACATTGCTGGTCACGCCCGTGGAGGCGGCGCTGTCAGCGGTTTGGGCGTTGATCACTTTGATCAGGGTGCTGGACTGGGTGACGCCTTGGCCGTTAGTGCCCAACTCGCCCGGCAGGTTGCTGCCGGTCCAGGTTTGAATGGTCAGACCGGTTGGCACTTGGCCGACGGTCAGCACCGGCACATCCGTCACCGGGTGAATATCCACGGTGATGGTTTTGGTATCGCTGTAGGAGTTGCCGTCGGTGGCCTGGAACTTCAGCTCGGTGTAATCACCTTGCTTGTTGCCCACGCCGGTGTTGCCGAAGCTGTTGTCGCCCGACTCGTTGTCTGCCGGGGTGTAACGCACGTTGTGGGCATCGAAGTCAGCCTGAGTGAAGGCCTTGCCCGCCGAGGTGTCGGTTTTCAGATCGGCCGTGGTGAGCTTGACCCACTCACCGTCGACTTTGTATTCGATGGAGCCGGCCGGCAGGCTGGTGAACACCACTGCCGGGCTCGTGGAATCTTCGTCCTGCACACCGAAAGTCGCCCAAGTGAGCTCGATCGAGGTGTCTTCGTTGCCCTCGATGCGGCCGTCGACGGCGGTTGGGGTGTCATCGACCAGCGTGACAGCGGGCTGGCCAGTGTTGTGGGAATTGAGGCCTTCAGGGTCGGTGACGGTCAGGTCGATTTTTGGCAACTGATTACCGGCATTGACGAAATCGGCGCCTTTTTGGGTCAGCACGACATTGTTGCCGGAGAGGCTGTAGTAGCCGTCAGCGTTGGTGCCGGTGGTGAAGCTGATGGTCAGGCTTTCACGCGGAGATTCTTCGTCACGCGCGTTGAAGGTACCGGCGACGGTGCCAACTTCGGCGGTGTTTTCGACGATGGTAGTCGGCGTGATGTCGATCAGCGGTACATCGTTGACCAGGGTTACGGTCGGTTGACCAGTGCCAGTGGAGTTCAGGCCTTCAACGTCGGTGACGGTCAGGTCGATCTTCGGCAGCTGGTTACCCGCGTTAACGAAGTCGGCGCCTTTTTCGGTCAGTACGACGTTGTTGCCGGAGATGGCGTAGTAACCGTCAGCGTTGGTGCCAGCGGTGAAGCTGATGTTCAGGTTCTCGCGTGGGGTTTCTTCGTCTTTGGCGACGAAGGTACCGGCGACGGTGCCTGCTTCGGCGGTGTTCTCGATGATGGTGGTCGGCGTGACAGCAATTACTGGGACGTCGTTAACCAGGGTCACGGTCGGTTGACCGGTGCCAGTGGAGTTCAGGCCTTCAACGTCAGTAACGGTCAGGTCGATCTTCGGCAACTGGTTGCCGGCATTAACGAAGTCAGCACCTTTTTCGGTCAGGACCACGTTGTTGCCGGAGATGGCGTAGTAGCCGTCAGCGTTGGTGCCAGCGGTGAAGCTGATGTTCAGGTTCTCGCGTGGGGTTTCTTCGTCTTTAGCAACGAAGGTACCGGCGACGGTGCCTGCTTCGGCGGTGTTCTCGACGATGGTAGTCGGCGTGACAGCAATTACCGGAACATCGTTAACCAGGGTCACGGTCGGTTGACCAGTGCCTGTGGAATTCAGGCCTTCAACGTCGGTAACGGTCAGGTCGATCTTCGGCAGCTGGTTGCCCGCGTTAACGAAGTCCGCGCCTTTTTCGGTCAGGACCACGTTGTTGCCGGAGATAGCGTAGTAACCGTCAGCGTTGGTGCCAGCGGTGAAGCTGATGTTCAGGTTTTCGCGTGGGGTTTCTTCGTCTTTGGCTACGAAGGTACCGGCGACGGTGCCTGCTTCAGCGGTGTTTTCAACGATGGTGGTCGGCGTGACAGCAATTACCGGAACATCGTTAACCAGCGTTACGGTCGGTTGACCGGTGCCAGTGGAGTTCAGGCCTTCAACGTCGGTAACGGTCAGGTCGATCTTCGGCAGCTGGTTGCCCGCGTTAACGAAGTCAGCACCTTTTTCAGTCAGCACGACGTTGTTGCCGGAGATGGCGTAGTAGCCGTCAGCGTTGGTGCCAGCGGTGAAGCTGATGGTCAAACCATCGCGCGGAGTTTCTTCGTCTTTAGCGACGAAGGTACCGGCAACGGTGCCTGCTTCGGCGGTGTTCTCGACGATGGTAGTCGGCGTGACAGCAATTACTGGGACGTCGTTGACCAGGGTCACGGTCGGTTGACCAGTGCCGGTGGAATTCAGGCCTTCAACGTCAGTAACGGTCAGGTCGATCTTCGGCAGCTGGTTGCCAGCGTTAACGAAGTCAGCACCTTTTTCGGTCAGGACCACGTTGTTGCCGGAGATAGCGTAGTAACCATCTGCGTTGGTGCCAGCGGTGAAGCTGATGTTCAGGTTTTCGCGTGGGGTTTCTTCGTCTTTGGCTACGAAGGTACCGGCGACGGTGCCTGCTTCAGCGGTGTTCTCGACGATGGTAGTCGGCGTGACAGCAATTACTGGGACGTCGTTGACCAGGGTCACGGTCGGTTGACCAGTGCCGGTGGAATTCAGGCCTTCAACGTCAGTAACGGTCAAGTCGATCTTCGGCAACTGGTTGCCGGCATTAACGAAGTCAGCACCTTTTTCGGTCAGGACCACGTTGTTGCCGGAGATGGCGTAGTAGCCGTCAGCGTTGGTGCCAGCGGTGAAGCTGATGTTCAGGTTCTCGCGTGGGGTTTCTTCGTCTTTCGCGACGAAGGTACCGGCGACGGTGCCTGCTTCAGCAGTGTTCTCGATGATGGTGGTCGGCGTGACAGCAATCACCGGAACGTCGTTAACCAGGGTCACGGTCGGTTGACCGGTGCCAGTGGAATTCAGGCCTTCAACGTCGGTAACGGTCAGGTCGATCTTCGGCAGCTGGTTGCCCGCGTTAACGAAGTCAGCACCTTTTTCAGTCAGCACGACGTTGTTGCCGGAGATGGCGTAGTAGCCGTCAGCGTTGGTGCCTGCGGTGAAGCTGATGGTCAAACCATCGCGCGGAGTTTCTTCGTCTTTGGCAACGAAGGTACCGGCGACGGTACCTGCTTCAGCAGTGTTCTCGATGATGGTGGTCGGCGTGACAGCAATTACTGGGACGTCGTTAACCAGGGTCACGGTCGGTTGACCGGTGCCAGTGGAATTCAGGCCTTCAACGTCGGTAACGGTCAGGTCGATCTTCGGCAGCTGGTTGCCCGCGTTAACGAAGTCCGCGCCTTTTTCGGTCAGGACCACGTTGTTGCCGGAGATAGCGTAGTAACCGTCAGCGTTGGTGCCTGCGGTGAAGCTGATGTTCAGGTTTTCGCGTGGGGTTTCTTCGTCTTTGGCGACGAAGGTACCGGCGACGGTGCCTGCTTCGGCGGTGTTCTCGATGATGGTGGTCGGCGTGACAGCAATTACTGGGACGTCGTTAACCAGGGTCACGGTCGGTTGACCGGTGCCAGTGGAATTCAGGCCTTCAACGTCGGTAACGGTCAGGTCGATCTTCGGCAGCTGGTTGCCCGCGTTAACGAAGTCAGCACCTTTTTCAGTCAGCACGACGTTGTTGCCGGAGATGGCGTAGTAGCCGTCAGCGTTGGTGCCTGCGGTGAAGCTGATGGTCAAACCATCGCGCGGGGTTTCTTCGTCTTTGGCAACGAAGGTACCGGCGACGGTGCCTGCTTCAGCGGTGTTTTCAACGATGGTGGTCGGCGTGACAGCAATTACTGGAACATCGTTAACCAGCGTCACGGTCGGTTGACCTGTGCCAGTGGAGTTCAGGCCTTCAACGTCGGTGACGGTGAGGTCGATCTTCGGCAGCTGGTTGCCAGCGTTAACGAAGTCAGCGCCTTTTTCGGTCAGAACCACGTTGTTGCCGGAGATGGCGTAGTAACCATCTGCGTTGGTGCCTGCGGTGAAGCTGATGTTCAGGTTTTCGCGCGGGGTTTCTTCATCTTTCGCGACGAAAGTACCGGCGACGGTGCCTGCTTCAGCAGTGTTCTCGACGATGGTGGTCGGCGTGACAGCAATTACTGGGACGTCGTTAACCAGGGTCACGGTCGGTTGACCAGTGCCAGTGGAGTTCAGGCCTTCAACGTCGGTGACGGTCAGGTCGATCTTCGGCAACTGGTTGCCGGCGTTAACGAAGTCAGCGCCTTTTTCGGTCAGGACCACGTTGTTGCCGGAGATGGCGTAGTAGCCGTCAGCGTTGGTGCCAGCGGTGAAGCTGATGGTCAAACCATCGCGTGGTGTTTCTTCGTCTTTCGCGATGAAAGTACCGGCGACGGTGCCTGCTTCAGCAGTGTTTTCAACGATGGTGGTCGGCGTGACAGCAATTACTGGTACGTCGTTGACCAGGGTCACGGTCGGTTGACCGGTGCCAGTGGAGTTCAGGCCTTCAACGTCGGTGACGGTCAGGTCGATCTTCGGCAGCTGGTTACCCGCGTTAACGAAGTCGGCGCCTTTTTCGGTCAGTACGACGTTGTTGCCGGAGATGGCGTAGTAACCGTCAGCGTTGGTGCCAGCGGTGAAGCTGATGTTCAGGCTTTCACGCGGAGATTCTTCGTCACGCGCGTTGAAGGTACCGGCGACGGTGCCAACTTCGGCGGTGTTTTCGACGATGGTAGTCGGCGTGATGTCGATCAGCGGTACATCGTTGACCAGGGTTACGGTCGGTTGACCAGTGCCAGTGGAGTTCAGGCCTTCAACGTCGGTGACGGTCAGGTCGATCTTCGGCAACTGGTTGCCGGCGTTAACGAAGTCAGCGCCTTTTTCGGTCAGGACCACGTTGTTGCCGGAGATGGCGTAGTAGCCGTCAGCGTTGGTGCCAGCGGTGAAGCTGATGTTCAGGTTTTCGCGCGGAGTTTCTTCGTCTTTGGCAACGAAGGTACCGGCGACGGTACCTGCTTCAGCAGTGTTCTCGATGATGGTGGTCGGCGTGACAGCAATCACCGGAACGTCGTTAACCAGGGTCACGGTCGGTTGACCGGTGCCAGTGGAATTCAGGCCTTCAACGTCGGTAACGGTCAGGTCGATCTTCGGCAGCTGGTTGCCAGCGTTAACGAAGTCAGCACCTTTTTCAGTCAGCACGACGTTGTTGCCGGAGATGGCGTAGTAGCCGTCAGCGTTGGTGCCTGCGGTGAAGCTGATGGTCAAACCATCGCGCGGGGTTTCTTCGTCTTTGGCAACGAAGGTACCGGCGACGGTGCCTGCTTCGGCGGTGTTTTCAACGATGGTGGTAGGCGTGACAGCAATTACTGGGACGTCGTTAACCAGGGTCACCGTCGGTTGACCGGTACCGGTTGAATTCAGGCCTTCAGGGTCAGTGACGGTCAGGTCGATCTTCGGCAGCTGGTTACCAGCGTTAACGAAGTCAGCACCTTTTTCGGTAAGGACTACGTTGTTGCCGGAGATGGCGTAGTAGCCGTCAGCGTTGCTGCCAGCGGTGAAGCTGATGGTCAAACCATCGCGCGGGGTTTCTTCGTCTTTGGCAACGAAGGTACCAGCGACGGTGCCCGCCGCCGCCGTTTCTTCAACAATGGTGTTAGCCGTGATTTCAATCACGGGCACATCGTTGACCAGGGTAACGGTCGGCTGGCCAGCAGCGTTGGAGTTGAGGCCTTCGGGATCGGTAACCGTCAGGTCGATCTTCGGCAGTTGGTTGCCGGCGTTGACGTAGTCCGCGCCCTTCTGCGTCAGCACAACGGTGTTGTCGACGATGGCGTAGTAGCCATCCTTGTTGTTGTCACCCGTAAACGTGACGGTCAGTTGGCCAGCCGGTGTTTCTGCATCGCTGATAACAAACGTGCCCGCCACACTGCCCGCGACTGCGGTGTTTTCGACCAGGGTCGTGCCCGTCACGTCGATCAGCGGCGCATCGTTGACCGGTGTGATCGTGATCGTCAGCGTGCTGCTGGAACCGGTGTTGGTGGTGTATTCGATCTGCGGCACTTCGCCGCTGTAATCCTTGACCGGGGTAAACACGTATGCGCCATCAGCACCGATGGTGATGGAACCAATGCCTTGGATGTCGGCAGTCTGGCCGGCGTTGTAGGTCGTGTTGCCCACTTTGAAGGTAGCGACAGCCAACTGGTTATCGATGTCGCTGTCGTTGCTCAGCACATTGCCGGTCGCGACGCTATCTTCGACGATAGTGTTGGTATCGGCGACCAACACGCTTGGATCATCCACAGCGACCACAGTGGACGTGGCCGGCGCAGGATTGATTGCAAGGTTTTCGTAGTTACCGCCAGTCGCTTCGGTGATCGTGACGCTGACGGCCAGGTTCTTGCCATCAGCCAGGTTGGCAGGCGTATCGGCAGTGACCGTGCCGGTGGTTTTACCGGCCTCAATGGTGATGGTCAGGTCGTTGGACAGTTTGATCACAACGTCGGTCTGCGCCGCGTTGGTCACCGTTGCGGTGTAGACGATCTGGCCGCCTTCATTCACCGACGGGGTCGCGGTCAGGGTGACGGTGGTGGTGTCGATGGTGTCAGCGATCTGCGTGACTGCTGGCGCCGGGTCGGTGGTGATGATCAGGTTGCCGCCGCCGGAGGTGCCGGCGATGGTGGCGGAGATCGACGAGGCGTCCAGGTAAGGCGTGTCATTACCGGCGAAAGTGACGTTCAGCACGCCCGAGGTCTGGCCCGCGGCGATCACAACGGAGAGGCCGTTGGACAAGGTGACGGTCAGGTCGCTGGTCGGTGCCTGGGTGATGAATACGGTGTAAACGACTACGCCACCGGCTTCGGTGATGCTCGGCGTGGCGGTCAGGGTAATGGTGACGTTGCGCGGATCTACGCCGTTGTTGTCGGCACCGGTTTGGGTCGTGCCTACGGCGTCACCGGCATTCAAGCCGGTCGTTGGGTAACCAATGGTGGGGTCAACCACGCCTGCTGTGGCTTCCAGCACAACAAAACTGTGACCGCCACCCGCAGCGCCGTCTGCGCCTGCGGAGGTCGGGCCGGCAGCGGTGGCTTCGAGGTCTTGGGTAGGGTCAGCGCCGGCAGCGATGGCTTGCTGCAGTTCGGCAACGGACGGTGCAGCTTGAGCAGTCGCAGCACTGAGGTCGGTGACCGAGTCAGGAGCGTTCGCGCTCCACTGAGTGTCGCGACCCAGGTCGATGACGCGGCCGTCGGCCAGTTCCAGCGACACGGCACCCGAAGCACCGGTATCGACCTGCTCCCCTGCAAACAGGCGATCCCCTTCTACAAGCAGGCGGCGAATCCCTTCCGGGGAAACTGCGAACACTTGACCGACAATGCTTTTGACGACCGCAACGCTGCTCATAAAAGACTCTCCGTGTATTACCGTCAGGGGGTATCCATCAAGGTGACCGGCCGTCTCATGGGTGCCGATTCAATAGCTGGAGTACGTAGTTTCTAAGTAAGAAATTTGGCGTCAATATTTTGTTGTTCCGTCAGGAGAATTACTTTTCCGTCAAGGTATTGACCTATTGGGCGTCATCCTAAACAATCCGCCCGGTAATGTCACATTGATATTTAAACGGCCTCGCGACTTTCTGTTTGCGCCCTCCGGCGCCCTAGAAAAACGGGCATTTCGAGTTGCCACTCCAATGCAATATTCCAAGTTTGTTGCGGTTTTTCAGGCAACCAATCCCCGGGGAAACATCAGAATGCGTTTGCACCTTCTTAAAGCTGTGCCTTTTGCTCTAGCCGCCAGTTTCGTCCAGGCTCAGACCCTGCCCGAAGCCATGCAAGATGCCGTGAAAAACCACCCGGAGATCCAGGCCGCAATCAATGCGCGCATTGCTGCTGACTATCAGGTCAGAGAAGCCCAGGGCGGTTACCTGCCTAAAGTCGACCTGCTGGGCGGCTATGGCCGTGAAAGCTCGGACAACACCTCGACCCGCGCCGCCAGCAACAGCCACGATTGGAAAACCCTGAACCGCGGCGAATCGACCATCCGCCTGCAACAAAATTTGTTCCAGGGGTTTGGCACCATCAATGAAGTCGGCCGCCAACAAGCCACCGCCAATTCCCGTGGGTATGCGCTGCTCAATACTTCCGAGCGCACCGCACTGACCGTTGCTCAGGTTTATCTGGATGTCTTGACCCGTCGCGAGATGGTGCAGTTGGCAGAAGACAACCTGAAGAGCCACGAACGCATTTTTGACCAGATCAAACTGCGCACCAGCCGTGGCGTCGGAAGAATGGCGGACATGGACCAGGCTGAAGCCCGACTGGCTCAGGCGCAAAACAACCTGATCACCGAGCAGACCAACCTCGCTGACGCCAACACCAACTACCTCAGCGTTGTCGGCAAAGAGCCCGACCAACTGGAACGCCCACTGGGCGTGGTGACCCTGCTGCCAGCCAGCCTGGAAGACGCGCGCCGCCAGATGATTGCTGACAGCCCGGTGCTGCGCTCGGCCGAATCGGACATCGCCGCTGCCGAAAAGCAGTACGAAGCCGCCAAGTCGACCTTCTACCCGCGCTTTGATGCGGTGCTGCAACGTTCGGCCAACAACAACATCGGCGGCGAAGAGGGCCATGACAATGGCTACTCCGCGATGCTGAACATGCAGTTCAACCTGTATAACGGCGGCAGCGACAAGGCCAGCCTGCAGTCCAAGGCTTCCCAGGCCACCCAGGCGCTGGATATCCGCAACAACGCCTTGCGTCAGTTGAACGAAGAATTGGGCCTGGCGTGGAACGCTTACAACAACGCCAGCCAGCAAGTGCCGATCGCGCAGCAGTACGTCGACCGCAGCACCAAAGTGCGCACCTCGTACCAGCAGCAGTTCAGCCTCGGTGAGCGTACACTGCTCGACTTGCTCGACAGCGAGAACGAACTGTTCACCGCTCAGCAACGTTTGGCGCAGATCAAAAGCCTCTACGTTTACACCCAGTACCGTATTAAGGCCGACATGGGCCAATTGCTGAGAAGTCAGGGCGTAGTCGCTCCGATGGCATCAGTTGTGCAAAACGATATTAAACCGTCGGTAAACCTGCCAGGGATGAACTGATTCTTGACGGCGTTGGACCACACAACCGTTTAAGAGAGAGTCAGCTTGGATTCCGAAATAGGTTTGGCGCCACTTCACCATGACCCGCGCGCTCAGCATGACGACCCATTGCTAGATGGGTTGTTGGCTCTCTGTTCGCTGCATTACAAGCCTGCCAGCCGGGCCATGCTGACCACCGGCCTGCCCTTGGCGGGGCAGCGCCTGAGCCCGGACTTGCTGCCGCGCGCAGCAGCCCGGGCGGGTTTGCAGGGGCGTTTGCTGCAGCGCAAGCTGGAGCAGATCCCGTCCATCGCATTGCCGGCCTTGTTGCTATTAAAGGAAGGACGCAGTGCGGTGCTGTTGGGATGGGAGGGTGATACCGCCCGCCTGCTGCTCAGCGAAAGCGACGGCGGCGAAGTCCAGGTCACCCGTGAGGCGCTGACTCAGGATTACAGCGGTCGGGTTTTCTTCGCCCAACCGCAGCATAAATTTGACGTCACCAGCGGCACGCTGATCCCCCGCGCACGTTCGTGGTTCAAAGACACCCTCAAACGCTCCCGCTGGCTGTACGCCGACGCTATCGCCGCAAGCCTGGTGATCAACCTGATCGCTCTGGCTGCGCCGTTGTTTGTCATGAACGTGTACGACCGCGTGGTGCCGAACCAGGCCACCGCCACCCTGTGGGTGCTGGCCATCGGTATTTGTGGCGCCTACCTGTTCGACCTGCTGCTCAAGAGCATGCGCAGTCTGTGCCTAGACCTGGCGGGCAAGAAAACCGACCTGATCATTTCCGCGACGCTGTTCGAGCGCATCGTGGGTATGTCGATGAAAATGCGCCCGGCGCGCGTCGGCAGCTACGCCTCCAACATCCATGAGTTTCAGGGGATGCGCGACTTCCTCACCTCCCTGACCCTTGCCAGCCTGATCGATTTGCCCTTTACCCTGATCATCCTCGGCGTGATCGCGCTGCTGGGGGGCCACTTGGTGTGGATTCCCATCGTCGCCTTCCCACTCGCCCTGGGCATCGGCCACTTCCTGCAAAAACCGCTCACGGCAACACTTGAGCGCACCATGGCCCTGGGTGCCGAGCGTCAATCGAGCCTGATCGAGACCCTCGCCGGGCTGGACGCGGTAAAGGTCAACAACGCCGAAAGCGAACGTCAGTACCAGTGGGAACAAACCATTGGCACCCTCAGCCGCCTGGAACTGCGAGTCAAAGTGCTGTCCGGCCTGGCGATGAACATCACTTTGCTGATCCAGCAAGTGGCGGGCGTGGCGATGATTATCTTCGGCGTGTACCAAATCATCGATGGCACCCTCAGCATGGGCGGCCTGGTGGCGTGCTACATGCTCAGCGGCCGTGCGCTTGGCCCGTTGGCCCAGCTGTCGGGCCTGCTGACGCGCTACCAGCAAGCCAAGGTGACGATGGTCTCGGTGGACCAGATGATGGAACTGCCGCAGGAACGCAACTTCGACGAACGCCCGCTTAGCCGCAAAACCCTGCAAGGCGCGATGACGTTCCGCGAAGTCGACTTTACCTACCCGAACCAGCAAACCCTGGCTCTGCGCGGAATCAACCTGAATGTTCGTCCCGGCGAGAAAATCGGCATCATCGGCCGCAGCGGCTCGGGCAAAAGCTCGCTGGCCAAGCTGCTGGTCGGCCTGTATCAGCCGGACTCCGGCTCGTTGCTGGTGGACGGCGTAGACATCCGCCAGATCGACGTCAGCGAATTGCGCCACAACATCGGCTACGTCGCCCAGGACATCCAACTGCTAGCCGGCACCTTGCGCGACAACCTGGTCTCGGGTGCGCGCTACGTGGACGATGAGATGGTGCTGCAAGCCGCAGAACTCGCCGGCGTGCATGAGTTCGCCAGGCTGCACCCACAAGGTTACGAGCTGCAAGTGGGCGAGCGTGGGCAGAACCTTTCCGGCGGTCAACGCCAGAACGTTGCCCTGGCCCGTGCGCTGCTGCTGAACCCGCCGATTCTGCTGCTGGACGAACCCACCAGCGCCATGGACAACACCGGTGAAGAGCGCCTCAAACAGCGCTTGCAGTCGGTGATCGAAAACAAGACGGTGATTCTCGTCACCCACCGTGCTTCGCTGTTGAGCCTGGTAGATCGCCTGCTGGTGATCGACCGTGGCCAGATCCTCGCAGACGGTCCAAAAGCGGCCGTTATGGAAGCGCTGAAAAAGGGGCAGATCAGTGTTGCTTAAGTCCGGCCCAGGCCGTTGGAAAGACGTCATCTTCCGCTACTTCAAGGGCAGCGACTCGCTCGATGATCAGCCACTGCCCGAAGTCGAAAAGGCGCTGATCGACGACGCACCACGCATCGTGCGCCTGACCATCTGGGCCGTGATCGGCTTCTTCGTGTTCCTGCTGCTGTGGGCACACTTCGCGATCATCGACGAAGTGACCAAGGGCGAAGGCAAGGCGATCCCCTCGTCGCGCATCCAGAAGATCCAGAACCTGGAGGGCGGCATCGTTGCCCAGATTTACGTGCACGAAGGCCAGATCGTCGAAGCCGGCGCGCCGCTGATTCGCTTGGATGACACCCGATTTGCCTCCAACGTCGGCGAAACCGAAGCCGACCGCGTGGCCATGGAACTGCGCGTGGAGCGTCTCAGCGCGGAAGTCGACAACCGCCCGCTGAACATCACCGATGCCGCACGCAAAGCCGTGCCTAACCAGGCCTCGAACGAAGAATCCCTGTACCTCAGCCGCCGCCAGCAACTGGCCGATGAGATTGGCGGGCTGCAACAGCAACTGCTGCAACGCCAGCAAGAGCTGCGCGAATTCAGCTCCAAGCAGGAGCAATACCGCAACAGCCTGAACCTGCTGCGCCAGGAGATCGGCATGTCCGAACCACTGGTACAGCAAGGCGCAATCTCGCCGGTAGAAGTGCTGCGCCTCAAACGCTCGGAAGTTGAAACCCGCGGCATGCTCGACGGCACCACCCTGGCCATCCCACGCGCCCAGGCGGCGATCAATGAAGTGCAGCGCAAGGTCGACGAAACACGCGGCAAATTCCGCAGCGAAGCCCTGGCCCAGCTGAACGAAGCCCGCACCAACCTGAGCAAGGCTCAGGCAACGTCCAAAGGCCTGGAAGACCGCGTCAGCCGCACCATGGTCACCTCGCCCGTGCGCGGTATCGTCAAGCAGATGCTGGTCAACACCGTCGGCGGCGTGATCCAGCCCGGCAGCGACATGGCCGAAGTCGTCCCACTGGACGACACACTCCTGGTCGAAGCGAAAATCCGCCCACAAGACATCGCCTTCCTGCACCCCGGCCAGGAAGCCATGATCAAATTCACCGCCTACGACTACACCATCTACGGCGGCCTCAAAGGCAAACTCGAAACCATCGGTGCCGACACCGTGATGGATGAAGAGAAGAAAAACACCTTCTACATCATCAAACTGCGCACCGACCGCAGCCACCTGGGCACCGATGAGAAGCCCTTGCTGATCATCCCCGGCATGGTGGCGTCGGTGGACATCATCACCGGCAAGAAGAGCATCCTGAGCTACCTGCTCAAACCGATCATCAAATCCCGTGCAGAGGCAATGCACGAGCGTTGATTCTTGGCGGGTGACGCGCAGAAATGTGGGGAGATTTGCGAAAACTTGGGTTTTCGCAAAAATAGTCAGATTTCAGGGGTTTACAGAACCTTTTCAGTCGCTATAATCGTCGCCCTAACACGCCGGTATAGCTCAGTTGGTAGAGCAACTGACTTGTAATCAGTAGGTCCCGGGTTCGACTCCTGGTGCCGGCACCATATAAATCAAAGGCTTGCAGCGATGCAGGCCTTTGTTTTTTGTCCCGCACGTAACAAGCCACGTAACAAGCGCTCAGGTGGCGGCCGAAAGGCACGTAGCGAGCATGCCCAAAGCTCAGTAGCGAAGGGGTGAGAAGTAGCAGTGTCGCGGTGTGATAGGCCGAATTTTAAGAGCCGTTGCGGTGTGTACGCGTATTACGAAACGCCCCCTATGCGAAGCGAATAAAAATTTGGGTTGACCCCTCAAAAGCCTGTCAGTTTTGTCAGATTACTATTCTAACTACTGTCTAACCCTTCTAATTCAAGCCTCTTAGACGTTTTTGTTGATGTCAGAAAGTTGTCAGTGACCTGTCAAAACCTGACAAAACAGCAGTGTCAGATTCTCACTTTTCAAGTCATTGATTTATAAGGGTTTTATATTTCGGATGGCAAAACTGACACAAACATCCACCCCCAGTGTCAGACCCACAAACCCAGTAAACACGGGACTTCCAGAGCATTTGCTGACAGATATCCATGGTCTGACAGGGATTTGGGGGTCAGGTGAAAAAAACTTTAATGGGGCATCCCGTAGCTATCCTTAAAAATGCCCCGGCGCGCACTGATCGAGGAGAGTAAGCATGCGTAAGACAGCATCCCGAGCAGCAGTACCCATCATCGAAATCATCAAGAAAGGCGCGGCTTGGGAGGTGCATTGGGATTACCAGGAAGCCCCTGAAAGTTCGGTCCTGTTCAAGCGCCGGGAATACCTGCTCGGCTACATTGATGGAACCATGGACGATATAGGCATCCATCCCGACAAAGTGTGTTGTGCCAGCGGACTCACGGGTTCTGTAAAGAGGTTGAGCGAAGACCAAGCTGTGAAGCTGCGCGACGCCCTTGAACGCTTGCTGATTCCCATCGTGACCAAAGAATTCACGCGCCTGCAGAACATGGCCGAGTTGCCTCACCTTCGATTGGCAGCTGCTGAGCAAGCGTGAAACGCACTGCAACGCCGGATATCTGCTGAACCCCTCGCCCCACGCGGGATGCAGGGGAATCGGCCTCTCCCCGCGCCCAGGCAATTGCCGCCCGAAAAAGATCGTGCGCGTTTTTGAAAACCCACCGAAACCCGAGTTTTCAAAGTTTTCGCCCAATGAAACCGGGGGCTCCAGCGTTACCCAGTCCGTGGCCACCCCGCGTGCCGCTGTGCAACCGCGCTGCATTTCCCTTCAAAACTTTGCATTCTGTGCAATGGCCGATCCCCTGCAGAGGCCCACGGCCCGCCTGGGCTGCAGGATCGTTTGCACTACATCCGGTTTTGCACAAAAAAAGGACACAAAGCCCGTCGGCGGGAGGGGGATAAGTGCTTTTTCAGATGTTTTTTTC
>PJQF01000204.1_pt1 | contig 29673 bp, 27 predicted proteins | sample 1503741 | NCBI WGS metagenome assembly PJQF01 (sample SAMN07775949, study PRJNA414020) | Biofilm metagenome, whole genome shotgun sequencing project. | isolation source: biomolecule (vanillin) treated reverse osmosis membrane biofilm | place: India: Nagpur | collected 2017-03-21 | reverse complement strand
GAAGAAATCGCCGTGGCCGCCAAGGAGTTCGGGATCTTTTATGAAAAGATCCCCGCCGGCGACACCTACACGCTGTCCCACACGGCCACCAGTTTCGTCTTCGACACGCGCGGCAACCTGCGCCTGGGCCTGCAAGCATCCCTTACCGCAAAAGAGTGCGCAGAAGACCTGCTCACCGTCATGGAGGTCTGCTAATGACTGCCGTTCAACACCTCAAGCGCTTCACCTTCGGCCTCGCCCTCTTGGGTTTCGCCGCCCACGCCAGCGCCCAGGTGCAAGTGACCGACGCCTGGGTGCGCGCCACGGTGCAGGGCCAGCCGTCCAGCGGCGCGTTCATGACCGTCACGGCCGACAGCGACAGCAAGTTACTGCGTGTGGCATCGCCGGTGGCAAAGGACGTGCAGATCCATGAAATGAGCATGAAAGACGACGTCATGCGCATGGGCCCGGTAGACGCAGTGGCCTTGCCCGCAGGCAAGGCCGTCACACTCGACCCGAATGGCTACCACTTGATGCTGATGGGCCTGACCGGGCAGATCAAGGAAGGCGACCAAGTACCGCTGACCCTGACGGTGGAAAACGCCAAGGGTGAACAGCAGACCGTCGAAGTGACCGCGCCAGCACGTGGTTTGGATGGTGTGGACCATAGCCATATGGACCACAGCAAGATGCACTGACCGTGCTGCATCAATCCACGATAAACAGCTTCGCCCCAACGCTCGTCGATGAGCGATGCGCTTCCATGTCATTACCTACCTGGTAACTCATCCCGGCCGTCAGCGTGAACTGACGGCCGTCTTCCAACTCCGTGTCCAACTCGCCTTCCAGGCACAACAACACATGCCCGCGTTTGCACCAGTGATCGGCCAGGTAGCCGGGGGTGTACTCCACCATGCGTACACGAGTGTTTCCGAAATGGCAGGTGCGCCACAGCGCATGGCCGGTAACGCCGGGGTAAACGACGGGGTCGATGGCGGACCAGTCGGTGGTGCCAAAGGGGACAGCGGTGAGGTTCATGGGGGGCTCAGTCGTGAGTTGTGGTGGAGGAAGGCTATCGGCCTGCAACGGTAGGCGACAGACACAGATCCCATGCTTTTGTGGGATACAGGTGGCGACGCTTGTTATCCTGCCGGTCTTGTTCCCGTGGATGCGCGCTGATGCAGATCGACCCTGCTTACATCCTGCTTGAGACCGAGCACTGGCAGCTCAACCATCACCTGGCGTCAAAACTGCCGGGCTACCTGATGCTGGGTGCCAAGGCGCGTATTCATTCCCTGGCCGACATGCCGGAAGCCGCACTGGCCGAACTGGGTGGGTTACTGGCCAGGACCCAGCGGGTCATGGAGGCCCAACTCGAACCCAAGTGGCTGTACATCAGCCGCTACGGGCATATGCCTGGGTTCCCGCTGCATTTTCATTTCATCCCGGTGTATGACTGGGTGGAAGATGCGTTCTGGCGGGATGAGCGTTATCGATTGCTGCATAGCTTTGCCGCGCCCGGCCATGCGCAGGCGCAGACCGACGGCGCCGAGTTGACGCTGTTTGTGTGGCGCGAATTTGGGGAAAGTCGGGTGCCGCCGCAGGTTCATGGGGACTCGGTTGACGCGGTTATAGAGGGGCTGCGCGCGGCCTTCCGTACCTGTTGAGGGGCAAGGACAGTGTCGAGAGCTTTGTTGCCTGAACCACCGCTATCGCCAGTAAGCCCCTCATTGGGTAGCGCTGCTCATTCAATCCGCTTAGTCATCGGTATACACGCCAACTCCAGCCCCGACGGCGAGTGGTAGATCGCCGGCTGCTCCCCCACATAGCCGCATGCCCGATAGAAACTCGCCGCATTCAACGTCGCATCCAGCACCACCTCTGCTAACTCCAGTTCCCGCGCAAGCGCCTCAAGATGATCCAGCATCGCCTTGCCGTACCCACGCCCGGTGAACTGCGGTAGTACAAACAACGCGCCCACTTCATTGTTGTCGAGGTCGAGCATGCCGGTGGCGACCGGTTCATCGTTTACCCAGCCGAGGTAAAACGGTTTTTCCATCAACGTGCTGTAACCATCGTCGGCACTGCCGCGAGTCCAGAGCGCCATTTGCTCAGCGGTGTAGGCACCGATGCATTGGCTGCGGATGGCTTCGCGGCGGATGTCAAAAGCGGCGTTGGCGTCTTCGGGGGTGGCGCGTTTTATTTCCAGCACAGGGTCCTTCCTTTATGCGTGTTGGTGACTTCAAGGCCTGATCGATACCTTGGAGCCAGACGTGTTTTTTATATTAGCGCGATCGAGTGGCGCGATGCTGGGGGCAGTGCAACAGTCAGAATGTCGCGACATACACCGTAGACTGTGCCACGTGGCGGGTTTGTATCTATCATGTGCCCTTTCAATCAATGCTCCAGGAACCTGCATGCCCGCCCTCACCCTGCGCAACGCCCTCCCCGCCGACGCTGCCCGTTGCTTTGAGATAGAAATCACTGCCTACGAAGGCGACGAAGCCGCGACCCTGGAGAAGATCGCCACGCGCATTGCGTTGTACCCGCAAGGCTTCCTGATTCTTGAAGCCGATGGCGAGGTGGTGGGATTTATCAACAGTGGCTGCGCCCATGAAGTGGTGATGTCGGACGAGGCATTCAAGGAGTTGGTGGGGCATGCACCCGAGGCGCCGAATGTGGTGATCATGTCGGTGGTGGTCGACCCAGCGCATCAGGGCAACGGCTATTCCACGGTGTTGATGAGCGAGTTTGTGCAGCGCATGAAGACGCTAGGCAAACGAACCATTCACCTGATGTGCAAGGAGCGGCATGTGCCGTTGTATGCGCGGCTGGGTTACACCTATGTTCGGCCTTCGCCTTCGGATCACGGCGGGATGGCGTGGCATGAGATGGTGATGCGCCTCAGCCATCCTTGAACCCTGACCATCGACCACCCGTGAAGGAACCACGACGTGATTCACGCAAGACCGCTGACCTTTCAACAAGCCCTGAAAAAAAACCTCAAACGGGTCCTGACCTACTGGGCGCCCCTTAGCGTTATTTTCGCCGGGATGGGCACCTTGCTGGGGTTTTATACGCTGTCGACCTATGCCACTGCGATTTGCCGGCCGGATGTGATGGCTGCCGCGATTGAGGCAAAGTCCGCGCTGATCCCCTGGTTGGCAACAGTGATCGGCATGCTTGGCGTATATCTGCTGATTCTGCTCTCAACCACAGTACTGTTCGGGCTCACGGTGTCCTTGTTCAATGACATCACCTCTCTGCAGAACCGGTTGGTGGGTCTGCTTCTGCTGCCTGTGCTGACAGGCATCCTGCTATTGCTGTGGCAGATCTTTGAAGGACCTGCATTGAGTGACGGGGAAAAACTCGGCTGGACACTGCTCTGGCTCGTTGTGTCACTAGGCACCCTGTTGGCGACCAAGACATTCAGGGTCGCGGTCGACACATGCGCAACCATGGCGAGCCCCAGCAATGCCAATAGCTGGTCCCTACGCTGCTGGTTCATGTTGATGGTGGCATTGTTGCTGGTCAGTACAGTGATTTCCGCGGTGTTTCCTGCCAGCCTTGTACTGAAAGCCTATACAGGCGAGGACACGCCTGAAGCCGTCAGGCAGTTGATGTTCATCTCGATGTTCGCCGCCAGCGTCACGCTAACGCCCGTGGTGGTGTTCTATGTCAGCAAGGCTGACCTGCTCAAGCGCCTGGGCCTGTGCCTGCTGGCAGTGCTCATTACCGGGAGCATGGTGATTGGTATTTCGCCGGGGAGCCCTGCGACAATCGTTTACGCGGCAGCACGTGTCATGGACGCGCACACCGTGGTCGAGGCCAGGTTCCTGCTGACGAAAACCTACGCCAAGGAAGACTTCGACAGCGCAGTGTGGGGCAATGTCGAGACCTTGCGTGGACAACCGGTGGTATCGGCATTCCCACTGTTTTCCTTCGGCGATGTGCTGCTTTTGTGCCCAACCCGCCTGATCAACAAAACGCTCAAGGAGTGGCCGGAACATTCCGACTACTGTGTGCTCACTCAAAGCAGCAACGCGATTCGCACACCCAGGAAGTCGGCGCCGGCAACAGACGCTGCAACGCCCTCTGGAAACAAAACAGGACAAGCATCACCCGAACATTCATCAGACGCCTCGCCCCACTGAACCACGGGCCAGCGCCAAGGTTAGGCACAACACGGACGCCATCGCGATGCAGCATGCTCAGATTGAAATCAGCGACCAACCCAACCCCGACGCCGAGCGCATCCTGAGTAGCGGCCTGGCCGCCTTCAACGAACAGGCCGCCGGTTACCATGACCGGCGCCCTTTGACGGTGTTGATCAGAGACCCGCACACCCAGGAAGTCTTGGGAGGCATTACGGGTAGAACAGCGTTCGGCATGGCCTTCCTTGACCTGTTTCACCTGCCCGACTCCCTGCGTGGCACGGGCCTCGGCAGCCAGTTGCTGAAAGCTTTTGAAGACGAAGCTCGGCGTCGGGGCTGCCTGAATGCGGTGCTGTACACCATTAGCTTTCAGGCGCCGGGGTTTTACGAGAAAAATGGATGGGTGCGGTTTGGGGAAATACCCTGCGCGCCCCAAGGCAGCAGCCGCGTTTTTCTCTCTAAACAGCTGTAACGGTCAGGGCCTCGTCAGGCTTACCAACTCCCCGAAGCCCCGCCGCCGCCACTGGAACCGCCTCCCCCCGAGGAATTGCTGGAGCCGGAGCCACTGGAGCTGGAGCTAGAGCTGGAGCCACTAGAGCTGGAGCTTGAACCGGAGCTCCGACTCGAACCCGCCCCGGAACTGGCAATGCTCTGCACAAACACAATAAACGCCACGAAGGAGGCCACGGGGATCGCCACGATCCAGCCCTGGTAACCGTGCCCCAGCAGCATCCCTGCGGCAACGTAGACAGCCGTGACCGCCAACGCACGCAGGAGGAAAAAGCGCGGGCTCTTTTTCCAGGATGCTTTGATGACGAAGTACAACCCAAGGTATAAGCCCAGCACTAACGCCCCGCCAAACGGCCAGACCAGCCAATGGACATAACTGACCTCTACAAACCGGTTGGCTATCACCACACCGACGACATAGGCCAGCACCCCCATCACGCAGTAGAACGCCGTGCGCGCCAGCCACAATGCGCCGAAGGTGGCGCCGCCAATCAGGATGCTCAGCGGCAATACCAGCAGATACACCGGCCATTCCCGGCCACCGGCGAACACCGCCAGCAACACAGTGACGGCGGCCGTGGCGATTAACGCCCCGCGCCAACCCAGCTTTCGCGCGGCCATCAGCACGCCGCCAATCGCACCAACGATAAACGCGAGCAACACCGCGATGGCCTCGGGCGCAACGCCGGGGCCTGTCACCTGAGGCAACTCTCCGCCGTCCACCAGCACGACCAGATCATCCACGCCTTGGCTGATGCCGCCCGCGTAGTCGCCCCGACGAAACGCCGGCGTAATGTGCTCCTCAATGATGCGGTGGGCCAACAGGTCGGTGACGGTGCCTTCCAGGCCGTAGCCCACTTCGATACGCACCTTGCGATCAGCCTTGGCCACCACCAGCAGGATGCCGTCGTTGACGTCCTTGCGCCCCAGTTTCCAGGCGCGGAACAGTTGGTTGGCGTAATCCTCGATGCTCGCCTCGCCAGTGGAGGGCACCAGCAACACGGCCACCTGGGCGCCTTTGCGTTGTTCGAGGGCGGCGAGCTGCTCTTTCAGACGAGTGGTGGTGCTGGTGTCGAGGGTGTTGGTGAGGTCTATCACCCGCTGGTCAAGGGCGATGCCAATCGGCGAGGTGTCAGCCTGGGCGCTGATTAACGGGCTGGTGAACACCACTACCAGCAGAATCGAGAGAGATTGCCGTAACCACCGCATCATGTTTGTTACCTGAAGTTTCTTCCTGAAGGCGCCGACTTTACCTTATCAGCGCTATAACGCGTGACCCCACGCCGATGACTATCTAAACTGCCGCGTATATAGCAATACGCCATAATTTCGGGACCCACATGGACCTACGCCACCGCAACAACGTTACTGTGATGGGCCGTGGGGCTTCGACCCTGGTGTTTTCCCATGGATTCGGCTGCAACCAGGCCATGTGGAAATACTTGGCACCGCAGTTTGAAGACCGCTTTCGCGTGGTGATGTATGACTTGGTGGGCGCCGGTCTGTCTGACCTGAGCGCCTTCGACAAGACCAAATACAACGTGCTGGAAGGCTACGCCCGCGACCTCAACGAAATCATCGACGCCTATGCCGAAGGCCCGGTGATTCTGGTGGGGCACTCGGTCAGCGCGATGATCGGCACCCTCGCCGATCGCCTGAGCCCCGGCCGTGTCGCTGCCCATGTGATGATCGGTCCCTCACCGCGCTATATCGATATCGATGACTACGTAGGCGGCTTCAAGCGCAGCGATATCGACGACCTGCTCGACACCCTCGACAGCAACTACCTCGGTTGGTCCAGCGCCATGGCCCCGGTGATCATGGGCGCGCCTGGGCAGCCAGCGCTGAGTGACGAACTGACCGACAGTTTCTGCCGCACCGAACCGGACATCGCCAAGCAATTCGCGCGCGTCACCTTCATGTCCGACAACCGCCAGGACGTGATCGGCCTGACCACCCCGGTGTTGATCCTGCAATCGAGCGACGACCTGATTGCCCCCGTGGCCGTGGGCGAATACCTGCACCGCGTGTTGCCCAACAGCACCTATTGCCTGGTGGCTAACGTCGGCCACTGCCCGCACATGAGCGCGCCGCAAGCCTGCGCGGCGGCCATGGACGCATTCCTCGCGCCTTGGGCGGTTTCCCGTGCCCACTGAGCTGTTCGACAGCGCCGCCTGCGCCCTGGCCGTCACCTCGGAAGACGGCACGATCCTGCAAGCCAACGCGCGCTTCAGTGATTGGTTGGGGTTCAGCAATGCCGAGTTGTGCGGCCATCGCTTCCAGGACCTGCTGACCATAGGCGGGCGGATCTTCCACCAGACCCACCTGGCGCCGATGCTGCGCATGCACGGCAGCGTCACCGAAGTGAAGTTGGACATGCTGCACCACGACGGGCACAAGGTGACCGTGCTGCTCAACGGCAACAAACGCGAACAGGCCGGCGCTGTAGTGCACGACCTGGCGTTGTTCGGCACCACCGACCGGGACAAGTACGAGCGCGAGTTGCTCAACGCCCGCAACCTGGCCGAAGCGCTGCTGCAGGAAAAGACCGCTACCGAACTGGCGCTGCACCAGGCACAGGCCGAACTGAGCGAGGCCTACGCCATTGCCCAGCGCCGCGCACTGTTTGCCGAGCAGATGGTTGCGATTGTCAGCCATGACCTGAAAAACCCCCTTACGGCGATCCGCATGGCGTCGGACTTTCTCAACCGTGGCGAGCGCACCGCCAAAGAACGCCAGCTACTTGGGCATATCGGCCAATCATCCGAACGCGCCCAACGCATGATCGCCGACCTGTTGGACTTCACCCAGGCCCGGGTCGGCCAGGGCATCAGCATCAAGGCGGCGCCGCTGGACCTGCATGACGTGATTCATCGCACGGTGGATGAGCTGCGTGTGGCATTCCCCAAAGCGACGTTGGAGCATCAGGCCAAAGGCAGTGGCGGCGCGTGTCTGGACGCAGACCGTGTGCAGCAGATCATCGGCAACCTGGTGGCCAACAGCGTGGCTTATGGCGACCCGCTGCTGCCCATCACCATCACCTCGAACCTGGGTGATGGCGCGTGTGAAGTCGCCGTGCACAACCACGGCCCGGCAATTCCCGAAGCCTTGCTGACCGGGCTGTTCGAGCCCATGACCCGCGGCACCGACCAGGGCAGTGACGTACGCAGTGTGGGCCTGGGGCTGTATATCGTGCGCGAGCTGGCAAAAGTGCATGGCGGCGATGTGGCGGTGAGTTCCTGCGCCAACACCGGCACCACGTTTACGGTGAAGTTTCAGGACAGATAGACACTGCCCTGCATGATCGGCTCGACACTGCCGGTCAACACCACGCCGCCCTCGCCCGCCCAGTGCACGGTGACCGTGCCGCCATCGCACTGCACCTGCACCGTGGCATCCAGCAAGCCGCGCCGGATGCCATTGACCACCGCCCCGCAACAGCACGAACCGGAACCCAACGGCACGCCACCGCCACGCTCCCAGATGCGCAGGCGGATATGCCCACGGTCCAGCACCTGCACAAAATGCACATTGGTCCTGGCCGGGAACAACGGATGAAGCTCCAACGCCGGGCCTACTGCGGCCACATCGATGGCGTTGATGTCGTCGACAAAAAACGTGCAATGGGGATTGCCCATACTGCACGCCGCCGGGCTGCCGTCGATCGGCAATGTGCCCGTGTCCATGGCCTCGGCCAGCGGCACTGATGCCCAGTCCAACGACGGCTCGCCCATGTTCACCGACACCCGCCGCCCCGACTCGCGCACGCAGGTCAGCAGGCCACGGTCAGTGCGCAGCACAACCGAATCGCCGCCGATTTCATGCATCAAACGGTCGGCCACGCCTCGGGTGGCGCTCCCGCAGGTTTGCAGCGCTGTGCCGTTGGGGTTCCAGAACTTGATACGCGCGACGGCATCTTCGCAATCAAGCACCACGGCCAGTTGATTGAAGCCGATGCCAGTGTGGCGATTGCCCAGGCGGCGGGCGATCTGTGGGGTGATCGGGTCGTCCAGGCCACGGCGGTCGACGATGATGAAGTCATCGCCATGGGCGTGCATTTTTACGAACTGCAAGGGCATGGAGTGTCCTGGGGTCGACCTGTGGAGGAAGTGGAGGATACCCTGAACCCGCCCCTGTGACCTATCGAAGGACCGAACCATGCTTATCGTCTTCAGCGGCTTGCCCGGCACCGGCAAGACCACGATTGCCCGCGAACTGGCACGCCGGTTCAATGCGGTTTACCTGCGCATCGATGTCATCGAGCAAGCGCTTCGCGATGCAGCTGTGGTGCCGGGCGCCAGCGGCTATGGCGTGGCGAACGCTCTGGGCTTGAGCAACTTGCAGTTGGGGCATACGGTGGTCGCCGACTGCGTGAACCCGGTGCAGGAAAGCCGCGCGGCGTGGCGAGCAACTGCCGCAACGGCGGGGGTGGCGTTGGTCGATATCCAAATCGTTTGCTCTGATACACGCGAGCACCTACGCCGCGTCGAAAGCCGTGAGAGCGATATTCCAGGGCTAATTGCGCCGAGCTGGCAGTCGGTATTGGTTCATGAATACGAACCTTGGGATGACGCGCCATTGACGGTCGACACCGCCCAGATCGATGCGGCGCAGGCTGTTGAAAAGCTCCTCAAGCACTTGCGCCGTTGATTGCCGCGCAACAAAAGCGATCAAGTTGTTGATAACCATTATCAACCACCGCTAAACTCCGCGCCCTCTCACTTCCCAGTCTGTGCCACGCGGCACAGTCGCGCGCAGGCAGCTGACTCTCTTGGCGGATGAAAAACTCCAGCTTTACCTGACCCACCGGGCCGCGCTGCTGGACTATGCCAAGCCCATCGTGGGCTGCCGCGCGCGCGCCGAGGACGTGGTGCAGGAAGCCTGGTTGCGTTTCAGCGGCCAGGATGAGCAGGCCGATATCCGCCACCCGGCCAGCTACCTGTACCGCATCGTGCGCAACCTTGCCCTGGACCTGACGCGCCGCACCGCCACCGAGCGGGTGCAGCCCGGTGGCGACGAATTGCTCAACGACTTGCCCTCCAGCAGCGCCTCCCCTGAGCGTGAAGTGAGCAGCCAGAATGAACTGGAAGCCATCTCCCGCGCCTTGGCCCAATTGCCCGAGCGCACCCGCCGCGCTTTTGAAATGCATCGGCTGGGCGGGTTCACGTTGCAACAGGTAGCCGCCGCTTTGGGGGTGTCGACTGCATTGGTGCATCAACTGGTTCACGACGCGCTGCGCCACTGCATGGACTGCCTGGAGGTGGACGATGACTGAGCGCACCGAAACTTTTCTGAAAAAAAACTCTGCTGATGCGTCTTTTGCGGTGAAGGGCGAATCCATGGGATCCTGCCCGCCGTTTTTTGCCTGCGGAGATACGCCATTCATGCCCACCGAGGATAGCGCCAACGCCCGCCGCGACCAGGCCCTGGACTGGCTGATGCGCGTGCAACAGGCCCCGCTGGATGCGGACCTGCGTGGGCAAGTGGCCGATTGGTGCGCAGCCAGCGAGGCCAATGCCAAGGCCTATCGCAAGGCTGAACGCGTATGGCAGTTGACTGGGCATGTAGCGCCGGTCAGCGCAGAACATTGGCCACAGCCCGCAGCGCCACTGCAGCGTTACACCGCCCGCCCGCGCCGGGTTCGACGCTGGGTCGCCGCTGCCATCGCGGCGTGTCTGGTGGTGGCGTTGGCGCCGAGCCTGCTGCTGCGCTGGCAAGCCGATTACCGCACCGGCGCTGGGGAAACCCGCGACATCACCCTCAGTGACGGCAGCGTGGTGCAACTCGACAGCCATTCGGCGATTGCCGTCGACATCGCCGACAATCACCGCGATGTGCGATTGCTGACCGGCCAGGCGTTTTTCAAGGTGACGCCGGACAAGAGCAAACCCTTTCATGTATTGACCACGACATTGCGCGTGACCGTGACCGGCACCGCGTTCAACGTCAATGCCACGCCGGATGATCCGAGCGTCGCCGTGCAACAAGGCTCGGTCAATGTCACCGATGCGCAAGCCCGCCGCACCCTCGCCAGCCTCGTGCCGGGGCAACGCCTCACCTTGCGCGCCGGGCGCGCCGAACTCGGCAGTTTTTCCCCCAGCCAGGCTGCTTCCTGGCGTCAGGGCCAGTTGATTGCCGATGACCTGCCGATCAACGAGGTACTGGAACAACTGCGCCGCTATACACCCGCCATCATTGTGCTGCGCGATAAGCAACTGGGTGCGCAGCGGGTCACGGGGGTTTACGACCTGCGCAAACCCAAGGCGGCGCTGCAGGCCGTGCTGCAACCCTACGGCGCAAAAGTCAGCGCCTACAGCCCGTGGCTGCTGGTGTTGAGCAAGTAATTTCCCGGCATTTAAAAATAATTCAGCTTTTTTCTGAAAATCCCCCGCGCTGTCCCGTCTTCTGTCCCGCGCGCAGCAATTGAGATTTATTCGTATTCATTGACTGGCCGGTTTTTTGTGCCGGCGCGGGGATCTTTGCATGACACACACCCTTCACCCGTTCGGTACGCCGGGCACGTGGCCGCTGCGCCTGAAAAAAGGTGCTGCCGCCAGCGTGCTCGGGCTTTGCTGCGCATTTGGCCCGCTGCCGCTGGCCCTGGCGCAACCCGATGCGCCCGCCTCGGGCCACGTGTTCAACATCCCGCCGCAGCCGCTGGCCGGCGCCTTGATCGCCTTCGGCCTACAGAGCGGCAAGCAAGTGAGCGTTGACCCGCAGCTGCTCAAGGGCGTGAGTTCCCCCGGTGTGAATGGCGACATGAGCAACGACGCTGCCCTCGCTTACCTGTTGCAAGGGACCGGCATCGGCTGGGGCTATCAGGATGGCGCGCTGGTATTCCATCGCCTGCCCAATGCCGCTGCCGGTGAACCCTTAATGCTGGACAGCACGGTGGTGCTGGGTTTCACCCAGGAAAACTCGTTCCAGGGCGCCACCGTTATTGATCAAAAGGCGATCCAGGCCTTCCCCGGCGCCAATGGCGACATCACCACGCTGCTGCAAATGCACCCCAGCGTGCAGTTCAGCGGTGCGCAGCAGAGTTCCAAGACCCCCGGAGAAATCGACCCGGCGGACATCAGCATCAACGGTGCCAAGTTCTACCAGAACAACTTCATGATCGACGGTATCTCGATCAACAACGACCTCGACCCCGGCGCCCACGGCTACGGCGAAACCCGTCAGTTCGATGCAGCACCGAGTCGCTCCCACGGCATCGCCCTGGACGCCGACCTGCTGCAGGAAGTGACGGTCTACGACAGCAACGTGCCCGCCGAATATGGGGGATTCAACGGTGGTGTAGTCGACGCTATCACCCGTCGGCCCACGCAGGCGCTGCACGGTAAATTCTCCTATTCCATGAGCCGGTCGGCGTGGACGAGTTACCACATCACCGAGAAAGACCAAGCTAACTTCGACAACGCATCCAACGAGCAATACCAGCCCGAGTTCGAGAAGACGACGCTGCGCGGCAGACTCGAAGGCCACCTGACCGAAGACTTCGGCGGCATCCTGAGCTTCTCGCAAAAGCGCTCGGTCATTCCGTTGAACACCTACACCGGGGGCTACAACAGCCCCACCGGCGAGAACACTCGGGACCAGACGCGTCAACTCGACAACTACATGGTCAAGTCCTACTGGAACGTCAACGACAGGCTCAGCCTCGACGGTTCATTTATCCAGGCGCCCCAGGAAAACACCTATTTCCGCGAAAACTACCGCAACGCTGATTTCACCAACATCAACGGCGGCTGGCAGGGCTCGGTCAAAGCCGTATGGGAAGGCGACACGGCGCGCTGGTCGCACACGCTGGCGGTCAGCGACCTCAACAGCTCGCGCCGCTCCGAATCCAATGACGCGATCGCCTGGTTCTACTCCACGACCAAAGACTGGGGTCGCCCGGAAACTACCAACTCCCGTAGTGGCGAGGGTGCCTATGGCAACCTGGACCAGACCCAGAGCAGCATCGACTACAAACTCAAGGCTGACTGGCAGGCCTTCAACTGGGCGGGCACCGAACACAAAGTGGTCACCGGTCTGCAACTGACCCGCACCCAAGCGACCTGGGAGCGGGAAAAAATGGCCACCTCCGCCACCATCAACAAGCGCGACAGCATTGCCACCTGCGCCAACAACGACAACCTGTGTTCCATCGGTACGCTGCTCAACGGGTCCACCCGCCAGTGGGCCGGTACGCGCCTGGAGTACGGCGCCGGCAAGATCGACCTGACGGAAAACAAATACGCAGTGTTCGTCGAAGACGCGATGCAGATCGGCAAGCTCGGCCTGCGTCCGGGGTTACGCCTGGAAGGCGACGACTACATGCAACAACAGAACCTGGCCCCACGTTTTGCCGGTGACTACGACTTCTTCGGTGACCGCAGTACCGTGCTGGTATTCGGCGTCAACCGCTACTACGGCCGCAACCTGTTCAAATACCGCCTGGCCGACGGTCGCCAGGGTTTTAACACGCTCTACACCCGCACCACCCAAGACGGCGCGTGGCGTTCCACTCAAGTGGAAAACCTGAACAAGCTGACCGACCTCAAGGTGCCCTACGATGACGAATGGACCCTGGGGCTTGATCAGGTTTGGCTCGACACCGACTTTCGCCTCAAGTACGTGCACCGCGAAGGCAAGGACAAAATCGTCAAGGCCTCCTCTCGCGTGCTGGGCCTTGGAGCACAAGCCGGCTATGACAGCATCTACTACACCTACACCAACCAAGCTTCCAGCGAGAGCGATAACATCAGCCTGACCATCACCCCCAAAGGGGAATTCAATTGGCAAGGCACCCGCACCAGCGTGCAAGCAGCCTTTGACTGGTCACGCACCAAAGACGCCTACGGCACTTACGAGTCAGGTATCGACGCCGATGAATTCGCCGATGCTGACGTGATCTACGACGGCAAGCGCATGGCCTATAGCGACCTGCCTGCCAGCGACTTCAATCGCCCCTGGACAGCCCGCCTGACCACCATCACCGAGATCCCGCAGTGGAACCTCACCGTCAGTAACTTCCTGCGCTATCGCGGTCCCTACGAACAGATCGTCAGTACCAGCAAAACCGTGACCGTCGACGGCGATGACCTGGCGGTGTACGACGCCGCGACTGTCAAGGCCGCCCCCACGTGGGACATGCGCATCAGTTGGGAAATCCCCACAGGCAAGGAGCAGGCGCTGTTCGCCGCGGTGGACATCACCAACGTCACCGACCACGTCAACGAGATCGTCGGCAGTGGCAGCTCGACCGTCACCTATGAAGTCGGCCGCCAATATTGGCTCGAAGTCGGCTACCGCTTCTAACCAGCCACCTGATTAGCCTGGAACCCTTGATGAATAAGTTACTTGCAGGCCTGCTCGGCCCACTGCTGCTGTGCGCCTGCGCATCGCCCGTCACCCAAGAACCGCTGCCGTGGGCGCCCCAGGTGGTGCGCGGCCAACTGGCCAATGGCTTGGAATACCGCTTGGTGCAGGACAGCACCCAAACCGGCCGCCTGGACCTGCGCCTGACCGTGCGCGCCGGCTCGGTGGATGAAGACGACGACCAGGTGGGCGTGGCCCATATGCTCGAACACCTGACCTTCCGCAGCCGTGCGGGCCAAGCCAGCGACCTGCGTGCGCAGATGACCGCGTTGGGTTGGGTGCAGGGCCGCAACTACAACGCCATGACCAGCTATGACCGCACCCAGTACCTGCTCAGCCCCATGGCCGGTACCACGCAAACACCCATAGCCTTGGAAAAGCTTGCGCAACTGGTGTTCGCGGGTGATTACAACGCCGCAGACCTTGAGCGCGAACGCCCCATCGTCATCGAAGAATGGCGCGGCGGCCTTGGCGTGGCCCAACGCATGAATGACCAACGCGCGGCCACTCAACGGGTGGGTTCGCGTTACCCACAACACCGCACCATCGGCAATGAAACGGCGATCCGCGAAGCGTCGCTCGGTGCCTTGCAGCGCTTTCAACAGCGTTGGTACGTACCCAATAACATGGTGTTGTCGGTGGTCGGCGACTTCGAGCCACAGCAGTTGACGCAGCAGATCCAGCAGGCCTTCGGCGCCCCGGCCGCCAAGGCACTACCGGAACGTGAACACCGCGAACTGCCTCTCGATAACCAGCTCAAAATCTTCCGCCTGCAAGACCCGCAAACCGGCAGCAACCAAGTGTCCCTGCTGTTTCGCCTGCACGAACCGGACAGCCGTGGCATCACGGCCGAAGCCAGCCGCGAGCGTTTGGTCGACCGCATGGCCCTGTCGGCGCTGTTGGCCCAGTTACGCCGCCAACCCCTGCCAACCGGCGTGCGCAGCCTTACAGCGCAGAAGACCTTGATCGGCGAGTATTCCAGCGTACTGGGCGTCGCGGCCGGTGTTGACGGTGCTCATCATGACGATGCCCTGAGGCAGCTGCTGACCGAGTTGGAGCGTGTGCGCCAACACGGGTTGACTGCGCAGGATCTGGACCGGGAACGGAGCAAAATCCGCTTATTGGCAGACGCCATGCTGGCCAAGGATGAGTCGCGCACCTTCGAGCAATGGGTGACCTCGCTCAACGATGCCGCCGTGCAGAACCGCCCCGTCGTCGCGCCGCATCAGATCGCCCAGCGCACGCTTAACGCGCTGGACACCATCGACCTCGCAGCCCTCAATGCCCGCCTGAACCGTTGGCTGAACAGCCCCGACCAAGTGCTGCAATTCACCGCGCCGGGCAACCGTGTGGTGCGCCTGCCGACGGTGGACGATGTGCAACAGTTGCGCGCGTCCATTGCCCACTCATCACTGGCAGCGCCGCAGTCGGCCCCGCCGGTGGCACCGCCTGCTGCCACCTTCACACTGCCATCGGCTGGTGCACCCGGTTCGGTGCTGGGCAAACGCAGCTTTACCGCTGAACAGGTCGAGCACTGGCAACTGAGCAACGGTGATCGCCTGGTCTGGCTGCGCCGCAATGCCGAAGACGGCCAATGGCGACTGCAAGCCGAATCGTCCGCCGGTTACGAGCGCCGCGACGTACCCGCCTGGCGCCTGCAAATGGCGGCGCAACTGGGCAACCAGAGTGGCGCGCCAGGATTGGAGGCGTGGCGTAAACAGCACAAGGCAACCTTGAGCCTTGAACAAAGTGCTACGCGCCTGCAATTAAGCGCCCGCTCAAACGCCTCGATTGTCGCCCTGACCACACTGCTGCAAAGCTATCGCCAGAGCCAGGTGGGCGCGCCGATCGATGACGAACTGTTCAGCGCTGCTCGCGATGATCTGCTGACCCGCGTGAGCACCCGACCCGACGCCATCGCCGCCGCCCGACGTGAACTGCGCTACGGCGTCGACACCTGGCAAGCCCCGGATCAACACGCCTTGGAGGCATTGCAATCAAGCACCCTGAATGAGGACTGGCAGCAGCTCAAGCAGGCCCCGGTCACCTACTACCTGATGGCGGACATGGATCCGGCGCACCTGGCAAAAGCCGTGATCGAGCAACTGGCCAATATCCCGCGCGGCGTTGCCCAACCCAGCAGCCCTGCCCTGCAAAAACCCGGTCAACGCCGCGCCGACATCGCCGTAGCCCTGGAACCTCGCGTGGTACTCGAAGCCAACAGCTTCAGCGAACAGCCATGGACGCCCGAAGCGGCGGCCCGTGTCGCAGCCCTGCGTGAACTGGCCAACCAGCAGCTCAAGCAACGCCTGCGTGGCGAGGCGTCCGGCGTCTACCGCCTGCGCTTCGACAGCGAACTGAACCCCGACACCCAGCGCATCGAAAGCCAGTTGAGCTTCACCTGCGACCCCCAACGCGCCGACGAACTGTGGGCGCTGGCCCAGCAGACTCTGGCGCAGTTAGGCCGTTCGGTGGATGCGAAATGGGTCGCTGACGAACGCATGGAACTGCGCCGTCAGGAGCGAAAGCGCTTGCTCGATCCCACCACCCAATGGCGCCGCCTGTTGCTCAGCGAACGCCAATGGCAAGACCCGCGCTACCTGAGCTGCCAGACCCGTTTGCCGGACGGCCTGCGCCTGGAATTGCTCAAACCTTTGGCCAGCCAGTTGTTCCCGGCGAATAACCAAGTGCTGCTGCGCGTCCTGCCAAAGGTGGATGCCCCTTGAAGAGCCTGCGTACGTTCTACCGCCTGGCCGCGCCGTTCTGGCGCCAGGGCTCGCAGTGGCTGGGCTGGCTGATGCTGGTCAGCATCATCGGCATGGGCCTGTTGATCGTACAGATCAATGTCTTGATCAACGCCTGGAGCAAAAGCTTCTACGACACCCTCGGCGCATTCGACACGCCTGCGCTGTACGCGCTGATGGGCCGCTACGTGATTTACCTCGGCGCCTATGTGCTGATCGTCGTCGCCCTGGACTGGGTGCGCAAAGCCTTGGTGCTGCGTTGGCGCCAGGCCATGACCGAGCAGTTCACCCATGCCTGGCTCGCTGACCAGGCCTTCTACCGCCTGGGCCTGAACGGCGAGCCGGACAACCCCGACCAGCGCATCAGCGAGGACGTGGATATCGTTGCCGACCTGAGTGTGGAGTTGGTGGCATCGTTCATCATCAACATGGCCCAGGTCGGTGCTTTCATGAGCATTCTCTGGCAACTGTCGGGGGTGCAGACGTTCAGCGTCGGCGAATACAGCATCACACTGTCGGGCTACCTGGTGTGGATTGTGGTGCTCTTCACCCTGGCCGGCAGCTTGATCACCCACTGGGTTGGCCGTCCGCTGCACCGCCTGAACGTGGACCGCCAGCACTATGAAGCTGACTTTCGTGCCAGCCTGCTGCGCAAGCGTGAACACGCCGAACAGATCGCCCTGTACCGGGGCGAGGCGGTGGAGCGCGCGCACCTGGCTGAGCGTTTCCAGGCGATTGCGCACAACTGGCGGCAACTGATGGGCCGCGAGCGTAACCTCAGCCTGTTTACCGTCAGCTATGAACGGGTCAGCCTGATCATTCCGGTGTTTGCCGCCCTGCCCGCGTTTCTGGCCAAGACCATCACGTTAGGCGGGTTGATGCAGATCCGCAGTGCGTTTGGCGCGGTGCAAGGCTCCCTCAGTTGGTTTATCAAGCTGTACCCGAAGTTGATGCGCTGGAGTTCGGCGGTGGAACGGCTGGGGCAGTTTGAACACGCCATCGCCGCCAGCCGCTGCCAGGCCCAGGCACCGGTGATTGGCGACTGCCTGTGCGTCAGCGGCCTGGATGTACTGCGCCCTGACGCGGGCCTGCTGCTGGGCGATGTGTCAGTACAAGTGGCTCAGGGGGAGTGGCTGTTGATTGCCGGCCGCAGTGGTATCGGCAAATCCACGTTGCTGCGCACCTTGCAGGGCATCTGGCCGTATTGCCGGGGCGGCTGGCAATTGCCGCCAGGGCGCAGCCTTTTGCTGCCGCAGAAGCCTTATCTGCCGAGCATGCCGCTGCGTCAGTTGCTGGCTTACCCTGCGGTTGAAGTGCCGAGTGGCGTGCGCTTGGTTGCCGTGCTGCTACAGGTGGGGTTGCCGGGGTTGGTAAAGCGCCTGGACGAACAAGGTGAATGGGCGCGGGAACTGTCGGGCGGTGAACAACAGCGCATCGGTCTGGCGCGCGCGCTGCTGTATGCGCCGGATACGTTGTACCTGGATGAAGCGACCAATCAGCTGGATGAAGCCAGTGCGCATGCCCTATTGGTGCTGGTGCGTGAGCAATTGCCTGAATGCACAGTGATTGGCATCAGTCATCAGGTGGCGCTGGCGCCACTGTTTGATCGCACCTGGTCCCCTGAAACGGCACAAAACGCTGGGGTTGTGGCAGGTTTTGAGGCTGCTGCGCAGCCCAGCGCGGGACAAGCCCGCTCACCACAGAAAGAGCACTGACCGGGGACTAGAGCACGCTGCCCATCGCCTTCATCAACACCAGGTCCCGCGCGTAAATATCCGGCGCGTAGACCAACCCTCCCTGGCGGTCGACTTCGACCGTCCAGTAACCAAGCAACACCGGCACCGGTGTGGACAGCCTGAATTCATGGGTCACGCCAGTGGCCAGCAGTTCATCGGTGCGCGCGCGTTCGGCCGGGCTGACCAGCAGATCGCGCAGCAACAACGGTTGTTCCACCCGCACGCAACCGGAGCTGAATGCGCGAGGGCCTTTGGTGAACAGCGGCTGGCTCGGGGTGTCGTGCAGGTATACCGAGTACGGGTTGGGAAAGCGCATCACGATCTTGCCCAACGGGTTGCGCGGCCCGGCTTCCTGGCGCAGCAGGATATTGCCGGGGCGCGCCCAGTCGATCTGCTCGGGCGCCAGCGGGTGGCCTTCGGCGTCGAGCACTTGCAGGTTTTGCTGGCGCAGGTATTCAGGGTTCAGGCGGATGGCCGGGAGTTTATCCTCGCGCATGATGGTCGGCGGGATCGTCCAGGTGGGGTTGAGCGTCAGCCGGGTGATGCGGGATTTGAGCAGCGGCGTCTGGCGTTCGGCGCGGCCCACTTGCAGGCGGGTTTGCCACACCGGGATGCCGCTCTGGTACACGCTCAATTGCGCGGCGGCGACGTTGACCAGCACGCCTTCGGGCTCCAGGTCCTGGGCCAGCCAGCGGAAGCGTTCAAGGTTGATGCGCAGTTGCTCGCGGCGCATGGCCGGGCTGATGTTGAGTTCGGCCACGGTGCCGGCGCCGATCACACCGTCCGATTGCAAGGAGTGGCTGACCTGGAAAGCCTTCACCGCCGTGACTAATTCAGGACGGTATTGCTTGCCGACGCCCTTAGGTTCGCTGGGCAGATAACCGCCGCTGTAGAGCCGCCGCGCCAGTTCCGGAACGCGTGGGTCTTCCATGCCGGGACGCAACAACGGGCCGCTGCCAACCGCCTCCCAATGGGGCAATGGCTGCTGGCGCACCGTGGAATAGGCATTGCGCAGGCTGCGGTACAAATCTGCGCTGGGGCGTGCCTGGTCGAACGCTTGCGCCATGTCATTCAAGCCGATGGCAGCAAAGGCCAGCACGTCGGTGTTGGGATCGCGGGTGGGAGGCTGGGAATGCCACAGCGGTTCGAAGCGCGATTGCTGCAGCCGGCCGAAGTGCAAGTCCTGGAGGGCTTGCAGGTAGTGTTGGCTGCTGTCGATATCGCTGCACAGTACGTTTTGCGTGGCGTGCGGCGCGGGCAGACTATAGTGGGTGGGATCCAGGCCATCGTCGGCGAGCATCAGCAATTGCGTTTGGAGTGCTTGGCGGCGCGTCTCGTCCGACCATAACGGTGCATCGCCTTGCTGCTGATAGAACGCTTGCAGGCGCGCAAGGGCTGGCGCGTCGATCTGCGGCGCCAGGCCTGGGCAAACACTGGGCAACTGCGCCAGGGCTTGTTGCAACGGAGCCAGGTCCACCGGCGCGGGGGTCGTGACCGGCAGCGGTTCCACCGGCAGCGCATCCGCTGTGGCGACCAATGGTGCAACGAGCAGGCAAATGCTCAAGTAACATGCGTGTTTTTTGAACAATGGCTTGGCTCCAATCCACAGTGGGGGAGATGTACTGTAGATGCTGACTTTTATGTATCGCCTGGGAATCGCCTTGAGTTTGGCTGTATTGAGCAATTCTGCGCTCGCCGCCAATGGCAACCCTCCTTCCTTGTATAGCAGCCTGGCGCGCTCGGCTCCAGAACTCAATCCCACTGTGCTGAAAAGTGCCCTGAGCGCGATGCAGTGCGCGGTCAGCAATGGCGAGGAACGCTCCGAGCGCCTGGCCGTGATTGACTATTCTCAGCCGTCGACCGCCCGTCGGCTGTGGATCTTCGACCTGCGCAAGAAAACCCTGGTGCTGCGCGACCTGGTAGCCCACGGCGCCAAGTCCGGGGAGAACTTCGCCACCCAGTTCTCCAATACCGAAGGTAGCCATCAATCCAGCCTGGGCCTGTTCCGCACCCAGGAAAGTTACCTGGGCACCCACGGTTACTCGCTGCGCATGGATGGCTTGGAGCCGGGGTTCAATGACCAGGCCCGTGATCGCGCCATCGTGATTCACGCCGCCGACTACGTAAGCCCGCTGTGGAGCAAGCGCGAAGGCCGTATCGGCCGCAGCCAGGGTTGCCCGGCGGTGCGCCCGCAGGTGGCGCGCCAGGTGGTGGATAAACTCAAGGACGGGCAGTTTATGTTTTCGTGGTACCCCGACCAGCGCTGGTTGAAGTCCTCGACGTACCTCAATTGCAAACTCCAACAGGTGGCAAGTAGTCGTACAATCCGTGGCGGTTAGCCTGTCCCCACAGATAAAAGAGAGCGTTCAATGCTTCTACACCAATCGACCTGGATCGAGATCGGGCAGTTTCTGGAGCGCAGTCGCACGGTGGTGATCCCCATCGGCTCCAACGAGCAGCACGGCCCGACCGGTCTGCTGGGCACAGACTGGATGTGTCCGGAAATCATCGCCGTTGAGGCGCAAAAAAACGCCGACATCCTGATCGGGCCGACCTTCAATATCGGTATGGCCCAGCATCACCTGGGTTTCCCCGGCACCATTTCCTTGCGCCCTTCCACCTTTATCGCCGCGATTGGCGATTGGGTGCGTTCGCTGGCCGGGCATGGTTTCGACAAGATCCTGTTCCTCAACGGCCATGGCGGGAATATCGCAACCATCGAGGCGGCGTTTTCCGAGCTGTACGCCGAAGCCAGTTTTGCCCGTCGACCCGCCGGCTTCGCCCTGAAGCTGGTGAACTGGTGGGACCTGGAAGGCGTCAGTGACCTGGCCCACCGCCAATTCCCGGTAGGCCACGGCAGTCATGCCACGCCGTCAGAGATCGCGGTGACGCAGTGGGCGTATCCGGACTCGATCAAGTCGGCCGACTATTCGCCGCAGATCGCCAACACCGGTCCGATCCGCGAAGCCCTGGACTTCCGTGCACGCTTCCCCGATGGACGCATGGGCTCGGACCCGGCGCTGGCGACGGTGGAGAAAGGCGGTGAATTGGTGGCGTTGGCGGCTCAAGGGCTGGTCAAGACCGTCAACAGTTTCAGCAACGAAGCCAAAGCCTAGGTCGAGTACACATCAACCTGTGGGGAGGGGCGGCTTCGCAGCCCAGCGCAGGGCAAGCCTGCTCACCACAGCAAGCCTCCTCCCACATTGGATGTGTGTGCTACTTACATTCCTGCGCCGCCAACTCCAGTCGCGACGGCGTTAACGCCGACGCCAGCGGCTTGCGCTCATACAGGAACACCTTGGCGCCCTCTCCAGCCTTGTAGGCTTCCAGCACATCGTCGGCCGCAATCTTACTGGTCAACACCGCGCGGGCGTGGCGCGAGTTCTGGGTCACGGTCGACGTAATCCCGTGTTTTTCCAGCTTGGGCAAGACGCATTGGAAATAGGCGTCAGGGCCTTTGCTGGTTTGCAGGGTCAAGGTTGGAGTGTTTGGGGCAGAGACACAGCCGGCCATCAAAAGAGCCGTAGCCGGTACAAAAAAAGAGCGCATGAAAAAATCCTGATATTGAATATAAACGTTCACATCAACCGGCACGTACCAGCGCCTTGAGCGACGCATCAAACTGCTTCAAAGCATCCAACTGCACATCTCGCTGCTGCTCGATCTGCGCGGCAATTTCCGGCGCGTCCTTGTCACGGACCCACACCGACGGCACCTGTTTGTGCACCGAGCCTTCGGCCTTGGCGATGTATTGCAGGTCGGCGTCATAGAACCGCGCAATAAAGCGCGCCTCGACCTGATCGTTACGCTGGGTGAGCAGTTGATTATGGGTATCGAGCATCACCACTACATCGGGATGAGCCTGCACCAAGGCATCCAGGTTGTCGTAGACGGTCACCGACAAAAAGGCGCCCTGCAGCGAACTCATCAACCAATCAATGGCCAACTCCGGGTCGGAGCTGTTGACGAACGCCTGGCGGATACGCCCGTCGAGGGCATCCTTGGCGCCATTCAAGGCCATATCGTGGTAGCGTTCCAGATAGCTGAGGTTGTCGCGAGTATTGTCGCTCAACAACACACCGACTGACTGCGTGTGCTGCAGGGAGTTTACGCTACCGGCGATGGGTAGCAAATGGCCTGTACGCAGTTCGCCGGCGATGACCGCGTTGCTCACTGCCACCGTACCCAGCATCAGAATCATTAGACCAAGCTGAATAATCGTCCTCATCGCGCATTTCCTTGAACAGCGTCTCGATGAAGGGATTTTGCGCTTTCCGTGCGAAAACAGAACTTGCGTTGCGTGATGGTGACTATTATCTGAAGCGATAGTGTTGCGATAAAACCGATAAGGAGCCGCCATGAAGCCCCACCATAAAACCTTCGACCGCATCCGTGAAGCCGTCTTGCCGGAATTTCGCGAGCGGGTCGCCGATTACCTGGTCGACTATGAAACCGTGCTGCAGGACATCAACGCCGACGCCGACCAAGTCTGTGCCAGCGCCCAACAACTGCGCGGTTACCTGCGCGGCTTGAACACTACGCGGGTGCTGGGCATGGCCGATTGGGAAGACCTGGATCGGCGTGTGGAACACATCACCGCAAACGCTACAGCGCAGGACGTTGCTGATTGACCCATTCCTGCACCGACGGCCGCTGCCACTGACGCTGGGCATACGCCACCAACTCAGCCGGTACGCGGTCGCCGTTGAGGATCAGGCGGTTGAGCATGATCGCCAGATCCACATCAGCAATCGACCACTCACCGAACAGGTTCGTCGGGTTACCCGCCAACAACGCCTGCGCCCCAGTGATCAACCGCTTGGCGGCCGCTTCGGCCACGGGTAACAACGGCGGCATCTGCTGGCCGTAGAACACCACCAGCGTGGAACGCTCCTGACGAATTGGCAGCAAATCACTGCGCAACCACGCCTGTACCTGCCGCGCCCTCGCCCGCTGCTTTGGATCGGCGGGGTACACCGCTGTCTCGGGGTAGGCCTCTTCCAGATACTCGGTGATCGCCGAAGATTCCGACAACGCAAAGTCACCTTCCACCAGGGTTGGCACCCGTTGGGTCACAGACAGCCGGGCGAAATCGGCGGTCTGGTTTTGCGCGGCATCCAGGTCCAGGGTAACCAGTTCGAAGGCCAGGCCCTTCTCCCGCAGGGTGACGAACACCGACATCGCGTAGGGGCTGGTGAACAGCGAATCAACGTAAAGGCGCAACGGGCTCTGGCTCATGGGCAATCTCCTTGAATGAGCCCTCACGCTACGAGATGTGCGCGGATAAAGACAATGCAGGGTTTTTATGGGGGCATTCCTGGCGGGAATACTGCTTAAAACGCCTGAATATCGACCTCGCCCGTGTAGGGCTGCCGGTGGGTGCCTACACGTCCTTTATAGATCGGTATTGGGTGGGCGTCAGGCGTCTGGCGCCCCCCAAACACGTTCGACAGTGGACCGTGTTTACCCTTTAGAAGTCCACCGTTGCCGATAGCTTCACCGTCCGTGGCTCGCCCTGGGTCAGGTAGTTATTGGCGGTCGACGCCGACGCCCAGTACGCCTTGTTCGCGACATTCTCGACGTTGGCGCGCAAGGTGATGAACTTGTCGTCGGCCTTGAAGCCATAACGCGCACCGAGGTCAACACGGGTCCAGGCCGGAATGCTGAGTGTGTTGTCAGCGTTGACGTACTCGCCGCCGGTGCGCAGCAGCCGTGCGTTAACCGCAGCGCCCTGGATGCCAGGAATGTCCCAATCGGCGCCCACGTTGAACTGAAACCGCGGCACACCGGCGGCGCGGTTGCCGTCGGTGAGGCCGTTGGCGGTGCGCTTCAACTCGGTGTTCGTCCAGGTCGCACCGGCCAGCACGCGCAGGCCGTCGAGGGGTTCGCCGAAGACGTTGAGCTCCACACCTTTGTTGATCTGCTGACCGTCGACGCTGAAGGTATTGGTGCCATTGGCGTTGGTGTTGGTCGCACTGTTCGGCTGTTCGATGCGGTAGACGCCGAGGGTAGCGCCATAGCTGTCCCAATCGAACTTGACCCCGGCTTCGGTCTGTTTGCTGCGGTTGGGCGCAAAGACTTCGCCGGGGTTGGTGACGTTGGTCAGCGGCGCCGTCGGACCTTGGGCCAAGCCTTCGATACGGTTGGCGTAGAACGACACATGCTCCCAAGGCTTGACCACCAGGCCATAAACCGGCGTGGTGATCGACTCGGCATAGTTGGCACTGCGCACGCCGGTGGTGGTGTTCCAGGCGTCCACTTCGATGGTCTGGCGGCGCACGCCCAACGTCAGCAATACGCGATCGTCGATAAAGCCCAAGGTGTCGGACACCGCAGCACTCCTGATGCGGTTTTTGCCAACGATGCGTGGGTCGTGCACATCGCTGCCGAAATAGGTGACGGTCGGGCGCGCTATCTGGGTCGGGTTGTACAGATCGCCGGGCTTGCGATTGCCCCGCAGGATCGCTTCAAACGCCGAACGCTGTTCGCCCCAGACTCCCGACAAACCGACGTTCATCTGATGGGTCACCGGCCCAGTGCTGAAGTGCCCGTTCAAACCGGCCATGGCACTCTTGTTGTCTTCATCATGGGGCGAATACAAAAAGCCCACTTGCCCGGCACCGTTGTTGCCCACATACAACGACGAATACTGACCATTCTCCCGCGTGTGCTTGGCGCCGCCGCCCACGTACGCCGTCCAGTTGTCATTGAGGTCGTACTCGGCATTGAACATGCCGTAGGTGTCTTCCAACTCCGACCAGCTCCAGTCCTGGGCGTAGTTGTGTTTCGCCGATGGCGCCTTCGGCACTTGGGTACCTGTGGGGTAGACCACCGAGCGGCCGCTGTTGATACGCTCTTTCTGGTAGCCGAAATCGGTGGACATGCGCAGGCGCTCGCCACGGTAATCCAGGGCGATGGCGATCAGTTGTGAGCTTTTGAATTCATCCTCGATGGCCGTGTCACCGCCGTGTTTGGCCAGGTTGACCCGCGCACCGAAACGGTTGTCTTCGCCAAAGCGCTGGCCCAGGTCGAGGTGCCCACCGGCCTGGCCGTCAGTGGTGGTGTCGAGGCTGATGCTGCGGGTCGCGGTGTCTTCGGCGCGCTTGGGCACCAGGTTGACGCTGCCGCCAATCCCACTGCCCGCCGGCGATACGCCGTTGACGAAGGCGTTGGGGCCTTTAAACAACTCCACACGTTCCAGGGCCTCGGTGGTGACGATCTGCCGGGGCAGCACGCCATAGAGGCCGTTGAAAGCAATGTCATCGGTGTTCAGTGGCAGGCCGCGGATAGTAAACACTTGGGAGAAGTTACCGAACCCGGAGGACTGGCGCACCGACGCGTCGTTGAGCAACACGTCGCCCACGGTGCGCGCCTGTTGGTCGGCGATGGTTTTGGAGGTGTAGCTGACCACGCTGAACGGCACGTCATTGATCGAGCGATTGCCCAACACCCCCAGGCGCGCCGAACGCGCTACCTGGCCACCGCCATAGGTGTCCACCTCTGCCCCACTCGTTTCGGCGCTGATGGTGGTGGCGCCCAGTTGCAGCACGTCGCCAGTGGCCTCGGGCACCACGGTGTAGCCGCCGCTGCCGGTGCTTTGCACGGTGTAGCCACTGCCCTGGAGCAGTTGCATGAAACCCGATTGCGCAGTGTAGCTGCCTTGCAGGCCCGGACTCTGTTGGTCATTGAGCAGCGCGGAATCAAACGACAGCGGCACACCGGATAACGCCGCGAACTGCGCCAACACATTGCCCAAGGGCCCCGGCGCGAGGGCATAGCTGCGCGCGGCGCCCGCGACTGTCTCTGCTGCCATGGCGCTGTGCAGCGGTGCGAGAGTGGCAAGCGCAACAGCCAGGCTCAGCGCCTTGAGGGGACGGGGGCAAACGAGGTGCAGTCTGGCGTTCATGGGCGTTCCTGTCGGCGCGGTGCAACGTTGAGGGTTCCCCCTTACACCGGACGACAACGAAAAAGGTATCAGCGAATCTGAAAGAAATTTCAACGCGGCTCGACGGTGACCCAGTAGCCGGTCAAGCGGCTGACGGTCACCGGCAGGGTTTCCTGCAACAGGCGCAGGCTGGCATCCGTATCACGCAGGGGGAATGCGCCGGAAACGGTCAACCCCGCCACACCGGGGTGGCAACGCAACACGCCGGCACGGTAGCGCCCCAGTTCGTCGAGCAAATCCGCCAGGCGCATATGCTGGGCCAGCAGCATGCCGTTCTCCCAGGTCATGGCGCTGACATCCAGCGGCCCAACCGCCGCCACGCTGTCGTTGCCAAATGCGCTCTGCTCACCGGCCTTGAGGATCAACCCACGCTCGGCGTGGGTAGGCAGCATCTCCACCGCTCCTTCGATCACGGCCACGCGGCTGCTGTGCTCACCGACACGCACGCTGAAGTGCGTGCCCAGCGCACGGGCGGTGCCGTGGCGGGTTTGTACGATAAACGGACGATGGCTTGGCGCAGGGTCCTTGGCGGTGGTGATCATCACTTCGCCTTGCAGCAGTTCGATGCGCCGTACCTGATCGGTGAAGCCGATATTCAACGAGCTGGCGGTGTTGATCAGCAGGCGCGTACCGTCAGGCAAGGTCAAATTGCGTTGCTCGCCGATGGCGGTGTGCTGGTCGGCCGCCCACGACTGCCAGGGCTTTTGCTGCAAGGCCAGCCACGTCGCCGGACCTGCCAGCAGCAACAACCCCAATGCCTGGCGCCGGCCAAGGGATTTTTTGCGGCCGATACGCTTGAGGGTGTCGCCGGCAATCGCACTCGGCACGCTGTTGAAGTCCCCCAGAATCGCCTGCGCACGCTGCCAGGCCTGCGCGTGCTGGGCGCTGCGGCCTTGCCATTGGGCGATGGCGCGGTGGTCTTCGTCGGTCGCGCTGCCGGACTGCAACTGCACCATCCAGTCGGCGGCTTCGCCCAGGATCAGCGGGTCAATCGACGGGTTCATGCCACGCTCAGGCAGGCGAGGAAAGCATCGCGCATATAGCGTTTGACCGACACCAGCGACACCTTCAACTCATCGGCAATCTGCTGGTACGTCAGGCCATCGAGCTGCGACATCAGGAACGCCTGGCGGGTTTTCTCGGGCAAGTCTCGCAGCATGGCTTCGATACGGTACAGCGCTTCGAGAATCAGCCAGCGGGTTTCCGGCGATGGCACTTGCTGCTCGGGCAAGTGGGCGATGGTTTCCAGGTAGGCGCGTTCGACCTCCTGACGACGCCAACTGTCGATCATCAGGCCCTTGGCAATATGAGTGAGCAACGCCCGTGGCTCGCTGCCAAAACCGGCGCAGCTCTGGCGACTCAGCAACCGCACGAAGGTGTCGTGAGCCAGGTCGGCCGCATCACTGGCATTGCCCAGTTTGCGGTCGAGCCAGCGGTACAACCATCCGTGGTGTTCGCAGTACAGCGCCTGAATAGGCAGGTTGAGGGGGGACGACATGCGAGTCACCGGCATCAAGGCCACGGAGTAATTAAGAATTGATCGCATTCTAGTCTGGGTGACGGACCTCAGCAATGTGCAATTTAATGTTATAGGATAACATCCACTTTCCACCCAGCCCTGCGACCACACCCATGACCGATGCTGTTCCCCTCCGTCAACGCCTGCTCTCCATCGACGCCCTGCGCGGCCTGGTGATCCTGTTCATGCTGCTCGACCACGTTCGCGAAACCTTCCTTCTGCACCGTCAGGTCGGCGACCCGATGAGCATCGACAACACCGAACCTGCGCTGTTTATCAGCCGCACCCTCGCCCACCTGTGTGCGCCGGTGTTTGTCTTGCTCACGGGGTTATCCGCGTTTTTGTACGGCCAGAAATACCAGGGCCGCCGCGATGTGTCGGCGTTCCTGTTCAAGCGCGGGTTGTTCCTGGTGGTGCTGGAATTCACCCTGGTCAACTTTGCCTGGACCTTCCAGCTCCCACCGAGCGTGATCTACATGCAAGTAATCTGGGCGATTGGCATCAGCATGATCGCCCTCGCCGCCCTCGTGTGGCTGCCGCGCCCGCTGCTGATCATCGTGGCGCTGGTGATCATCGGCGGGCACAACCTGCTGGATGGCGTGCACTTTGCTCCAGGTTCGGCGCTGCAGAATCTGTGGGCAATCCTGCATGAACGCAGTTGGATCGACGTGTCCGCCGACCTGCGCTTGCGCACTACCTATCCGGTGTTGCCGTGGATCGGTGTGATTGCACTGGGCTACAGCATCGGTCCGTGGTTCGCCAATGCCACCGTGCCTGCAGCGCGCCAGCGCCAACTGTTGCTGGCCGGTGCGGGTTCGTTGATGGGGTTTGTGATGTTGCGTGCGGTCAACGGCTACGGCGAGAAGCCTTGGCAGACGTACGAGAGCGGCGTGCAAACGGTGATGAGCTTTTTCAACGTGACCAAGTACCCGCCTTCGTTGTTGTTCTTGGCGTTGACGTTGGGGATTGGACTGTTGTTGCTGTTGGCGATTGAGCGCGCGGGGCATAAACGTTGGATCGGAGTATTGGCCGTGTTTGGTGCAGCGCCGATGTTCTTTTACCTGCTGCACCTGTACGTGCTGAAAGTGCTGTATGTAGCGTGTGTGGCGGCGTTCGGCCTCAACCATGGCAACTACTTCGGGTTCGACAGCATCGGTGCCGTATGGCTGGCGGCCCTGTTGCTGCCGCTGGCGCTTTACGTACCAGTGCGCTGGTTTGCCGGGCTGAAGGCGCGTCGACGGGATCTGGCGTGGCTCAAATACCTCTGAGCGTAGATTCAATTGTGGGAGGGGCAGTGTGGCGATGCTACAGGCCCTGACTTCGATATCTCCGAGTCAGGATGCTGGCTGAGCACATATCCGTTGCTGCGATAACGGCGGCTTACGGTTTCGCCCTTACGGCGACCGGATTCTTAAGCCGAACTCCGTCCAACTGTGGGAGGGGGCTTGCTCCCGATGAGGGTGTGTCAGTTGATGCAGCTGTGACTGCCCCACTGCCATCGGGAGCAAGCCCCCTCCCACAGTTTGATCTCCATAGATCAGCCAGATAGGTCCTAGCCTGCTGTTCTGCTTTTGCTCTGCTTTTGCTCTGCTTTTGTTCTTCTTTAGATCTGCTTTTGCTCTGCTTTTGCTCTGGCCCTTACATCCTTTTCGCTGACGAAGTCAGCGTTCTTTTGATCTGCGCTTTTGATCTTGATCTCAGGCGCCCCGTCAAACACGCTGGC
>PJQF01000203.1_pt1 | contig 29839 bp, 25 predicted proteins | sample 1503741 | NCBI WGS metagenome assembly PJQF01 (sample SAMN07775949, study PRJNA414020) | Biofilm metagenome, whole genome shotgun sequencing project. | isolation source: biomolecule (vanillin) treated reverse osmosis membrane biofilm | place: India: Nagpur | collected 2017-03-21 | reverse complement strand
ATGGTAGTGTGGGGTTTCCCCATGTGAGAGTAGGTCATCGTCAAGATTAAATTCCGAAACCCCATTTGCGAAAGCAGATGGGGTTTTGTTTTATGTAGAAACTCATGAATTTCATCGGCGCGATGCGAATGCAACGATCCGATACACAGAATTTCTTGACGACCATAGAGCATTGGAACCACCTGATCCCATCCCGAACTCAGTAGTGAAACGATGCATCGCCGATGGTAGTGTGGGGTTTCCCCATGTGAGAGTAGGTCATCGTCAAGATTAAATTCCAAAACCCCTGTCTGTTATACAGACAGGGGTTTTGTCGTTTAGAGGCGCTGGTGGGTGGGGGCCGCACTAGTGGCTCAGAACTGGTAACTTACCTTGCGCTTACGCTGCGCTCTTCACCCAGATAGCAGAAGTTCAGACTGGCATAGGACGCTACATAAGTTTCATTGGTCAGATTGTTAGCATTCAGCCTCACATCCACGCCCTTCAAGTCGACGTTACCTTAAAGGTATAGCTGCTCAGGAACTTAGCTCCATATATGCTTCCAATTCCAGCCCCAGCGAGCGTACAGCGCCGACAGCACGATAAAAGCTTTCCTGCGGTAGCTTGGTTGCCAGATTTTCCTGATCAATTCGATCAGGTCTTGCAGATAAAACCCGGTTTGCTCCACCCGGCGCAAGAAGCTGGTAGGGCTGTAATAGCTGATAGCAGAGTTACCATAGGCTGGGTTAAACGCATTGATTGGCTCAAGCGACCCACTTGTCCAATCCACCACTGTTTACGCCCTTGATAGCCCGCACCTATCAGCATGGTTTGCTTGGTCGCCCTAGTGGAGATAGGCCTGTAACGTCAGTGAAGTGTCATCGGTAAAGTCGATGCTCAGACGGGACATCTGCGCCCATAGAGTAGTGAGGAAGGACCCTTGAGAATGTCCACGCGCTCCAGGAAGTACGGATGCAACTTGCATCGTGCTATAGGTGCCTCTGTCCCTCATTGACTTCAAGCCATCAAGGTAAATGTTATCCACCGAGCGATCATTTAAGCAGCGCATCGCACTGTAACCCCACCGAGTGCCGGTCCTGAGTTTGCGCTGGCATGCTGGACATAGTGACGCCTATCGGTCGTGAGAACTGATTGAGTACCTGGCTCAGTGGGCCTGCAGCTATCTTGTAGGGTTGATTGACCTGCTCGGCGCGGGCTTCTGCCGCTGAGACACTGATGAGTACCGTACCGCTACCCAGCGCCGTCAACAGCAATGCTGCGCGTATGGCTTGACCCAATAGCGTGTAGGAAGAGTCGAGCGTGTTGCGGGGAAAACACGCTGGCATGTTCAGCATCTGTAGATGCCTGGTGAGCGCAGATTGACTGGCTCACTGTCTAAGCCGGACTCACGGAAAAAAGCCGCCAAAAAAGTGAAAAATTAGACCCTTCGCTCCAGGCTCACCCACCAACGCGTGCGATAGCGCACGTGTACCGGCAGTATGCGTGGCAGTATCGCTAGCAATTTATCGGTGTCCTCCAGGCGGAATGCACCCGACAGCCTTAAATCTGCAATATCCATTGAGCAGCCCAGATAACCAGGGCGATAACGCCTAACTTCTGCAAGGAAGTCGATCAACCGCATATTTCGGGTCACTAGCAGCCCATCTGACCAAGCAGCAATGTCCATATCTGGCGGCGGAGCAAGCATGGCTTCGGTCTGACGCACGACGTAACTCTCACCTGCGTGAACGCGCGTCGAAAGTCCATCCGGCCTGTGCGGTGAGTGAATCGCTACAGTACCGCTGACCACATTCAAGCGTGTGCAGTCACTGTACTGGCGAACTGTAAAACGCCCTTCGATACCTTCCAGCAAGCCGTGTTGAGCTTGAACCAACAATGGGGCAGAGGAAGCAGCACTGCAGGTCACTAGGATTTCCCCACGCACCAATGTGATCAGATGCTGCTGCGGATTGAAGTCCAGGTCTACCGCGCTGTCTGTGTTGAGTTGCAGGCGAGTGCCATCGGGCAATTGCATGCTGCGGCGCTCGCCGGGGGCTGTTGCGAGGTCAGAAGTCCAGCGCTGCAAACCGGTCAGGTCCCGGCTTAGCCATACTGTTGAGCCCACCAGCAGTACGCCGGCCAATAACTTCAGTGCCTGCCGCCGTCCCAGGCCTTGTGTACTGTTTTCCAGTGCTTTATGTACCCCGGGGATCGCGGTCAGATGGCTATTGAGCTCCTGTTGTAGCGCCAGTACCCGTTGCCAGGCCAGTTCGTGATCATGATGATCTTCGCGCCATTGCTCACATTGCAGGCGCAGCCGTGTATTGGCGGGGTTGTGACGTAAGCGCAGCATCCAACTGATGGCCTGCTTGACCACCCTAGAGTCTGGCCCGGAGCGTGTGGTGTTATTCATTGGCGCCGTAACGCAGGACGGAGCAGTAGTAAAGCGCCTCGGCGACATAACGCTCAACTGACCTCAGTGATATACCCATCTGTTTTGTGATCAGCTTGTACGTTAGCCAATCACACTGAACCATCAGAAATACCTTACGCACCTCAGGTTTTAACCCTTCCAAAAGCCGGGCGATGTCCTCCAGTAACTCCAATATCAACGCCCGCGCCTCAGCGCTTGGCGCCAGCGCTTCGGACAGATGGGCGATTGACTCGATATCGGCTCGTTCGATCTCCTCGCGGCGCCAGTGATCAACGACCACCCCTCGTGCACTTGTGCGCAACAATGCCCGTAGCGCCTTGAGTTCAAAACGTTCGATTCTCTACAGCAGTCGCATGAAGGCGTTTTTAGGCAGTTCTGCTGCATCTGCGACATTGGCCATACGGCCGCGCAGCCACGTGTTAAGCCAGTTGTGGTGGGTGCAGTAAAGCGTCTGCACAACGCTATCTTCACGCGAGGTGTATTCAGAGGGAGGCCTGTAAACGAGCTCGTCCAGACGCCACAGATGTCAATTTGTCTCAGTGCATGGCAGGCGGAAAAATTTTTTACTTCGCGCCTTGTACGACAACCTTTTGTCGGTTTCCTACCTAAAAAGAAGATCTTTCCCACAAATCACTAAGTTTTACTTCGGCGTGGCCGAAAGCCTGATAAGCCATGTGTGCACCGAAATAGAGCGGCCCGAGACGCTGCCTAGACTGTACATGGAATGCTCCATTCGGCCCGCTCACCCCCCCCTTTGGCAAAAAGAAGTCGATGAAATGAATCTCAAGTTCAGTCATAAAATTTTGTTGGCCGCGTCAGGCGTCGTGGTTCTAGCCTTCGCGTTATTTACTCTTTACAACGACTACCTGCAGCGCAGCACCATCAAGCAGAACCTGGAGTCGTCTATCCAGCAGTCGGGTGAGCTCACCGCCAGCAGTGTGCAGAACTGGCTCAGCGGTCGGATATTGGTGCTCGAAAGTCTGACGCAAAACGTTGCCCACCAAGGCAGTGCGGCTGACCTCCCGGGGTTGGTCGATCAACCGGCGTTCACCTCGAACTTCCAGTTCACCTACGTTGGTCAAACCAACGGCGTGTTCACCCAGCGTCCCGACGCAAAGATGCCTGACGGCTACGACCCTCGTCAGCGTCCCTGGTACAAGCAAGCGGTGGCTGCCGATAAGCCCATGCTGACGCCGCCCTATATGGCCGCAGTGGGTGGGCAGATCGTAACGATCGCCATGCCGGTGAAAAAGAACGGCGAGTTGCTCGGTGTGGTCGGCGGTGACCTGAGCCTGCAAACCCTGGTGAAGATCATCAACTCGGTGGACTTCGGCGGTATCGGCCATGCGTTCCTGGTCAGCGGCGACGGCCAAGTCATCGTCAGCCCTGACGAAGACCAAGTGATGAAAAACCTCAAGGACATCTATCCAGGTACCAGCGTCCGGATTGAGAAAGTTAACCAGGAGGTCGTCCTCAAAGGTCAGGACCGCATCCTGTCGTTCACGCCTATCAGCGGTTTGCCCGGTGCTGATTGGTATATCGGTCTGTCGATCGATAAAGACAAAGCCTATGCACCGCTGGGCAAATTCCGCACGTCCGCGTTGATCGCCATGCTGATCGCTGTTGTCGCGATTGCCGTGCTCTTGAGCCTGCTGATTCAAGTATTGCTGCGCCCTCTGACCACCATGGGCATTGCCATGCAGGACATCGCCCAGGGTGAGGGTGACCTGACCCGCCGCTTGACGGTTACCAGCAAAGACGAGTTCGGTGAAGTGGGCAGTGCGTTCAACCGGTTCGTAGAACGTATCCATGCCTCGATCTCCGAAGTGTCTTCAGCAACGCGCCAGGTGCATGACCTGTCCCAGCGTGTGATGGCGTCATCCAACGCTTCGATCATAGGCTCTGACGAGCAGAGCGCACGTACCAACAGCGTCGCCGCAGCAATCAACGAGCTGGGCGCCGCTACTCAGGAAATCGCCCGTAACGCCGCTGACGCCTCACAGCACGCCAGTGGTGCCAGCGAGCAGGCCGACGATGGGCGCAAAGTGGTTGAGCAAACCATCCTGGCAATGTCGGAACTGTCGCAAAAGATCAGCCTGTCCTGCACCCAGATCGAAACGCTGAACGCCAGCACCGACAACATCGGCCACATCCTTGATGTGATCAAAGGCATCTCCCAGCAAACCAACTTGCTGGCATTGAACGCGGCAATCGAAGCAGCACGTGCTGGTGAAGCCGGACGCGGGTTCGCCGTGGTCGCCGATGAGGTGCGTAACCTGGCTCACCGTACCCAGGAGTCGGCTGAAGAGATTCATAAGATGATCACTTCGCTGCAAGTGGGCTCGCGTGAGGCGGTGACCACCATGAATGCCAGCCAGACCTCCAGCGAAGAAAGCGTTCAGGTGGCCAACCAGGCCGGTGAGCGCCTGGTCAGCGTAACGCAGCGAATCGTCGAGATCGACGGCATGAACCAGTCCGTGGCCGCCGCTACTGAGGAACAGACTGCCGTGGTGGAAACCCTCAACGTCGACATCAACCAGATCAACCTGCTGAACCAGCAAGGTGTGACCAACCTCAACGAAACCCTGAAAGACTGCGATGCGCTATCTCAACAGGCCAATCGGTTGAAGCAGTTGGTCGATAGCTTCAAAATTTGATCTGCTGAGTGTGTAGGAGCGAGCGATCTCGCTCCTATCGCTTACCCAGCAAGCGGCGAACATTCTCCAGGGCGCCATCGGCGAACCCCTGCACAAACTGCTCAAATCCCACCTGTGCTGCGTCTAAGGGCTCGGCAATGATGGTCCAGGTTACCCTGGAGCAGTGCTCTCCAAGAGCGTCTACTTTGATTGCCGCCCACAGCCTGGCCACGCCCAGGGTGTTGTAGATCGTGGTCCAGGTCATGTGCATCGCGTGCTCATCCCAGCTATTTAGCTGTTCCACCACTCGGTTGCCATCGCGGAAAAATTTCGTGCGTAAGGCGCCTACACCGGTGCCGGTCATTTCGATATGCGTCAGGGCCGGTATGAAGGTATCGAAGCCTGCAAACCGTCCCACCGTGTTCCATAGGCGGGTGGCATGGCAGTCGATCACCACAGAGGCCACGATCGGCCGGCCGTTTGGGTTATGAATTAACGTATCGGGTTGCAGCGGTTTCATGAAGTTGTCCTGAAGCGGTTCAGAGAAAGCCGATGGTCTTAAGGTAATTGCAGCCTCTACTCAGCAGCGCCGCGTTCTTTTCGGGGTACTGCTCGCCCATCTGCTGGACGCCGTGTTGTGCGTTGTCATGACGGATCATCAACGTGTCGCCAATGTCTTCATCCAGTCGATCCAGGTAAAACCCGATTACGCCAAACAACGCATTGTCCTGGCCCGCTGTTCGCAGCGCCTGCTGCCAACGCGCAGTACTCACCCGTTCGAACCGATGGCCCGCCCGGCTGAACGCATCCAGGTAGTGATCCCAGCTCAATGGCTGTGGGTTGTGCAGGTTGAATACGCTTCTGTCCGCTTCAAAGCGCGTGCAGTGGTAAGCAATGAATCGAGCCAGGAAGTCCACGGGCATTAGGTCGAAATTCAGATCCAGCCGAGGCAACATTCCCAACTGCAGAGACCCCTTAAGCATCAGCATCAGGCGATTCTTCTGCGGCTGGCAGACACCGTTGCGACTGTTGAAGCTGATATTTCCAGGGCGATGGATATTTACCCAGGCACCTTGCGCGACCGTACGCCCCAACACTCGCTCGGCTGCCCACTTGGATAGGTTGTAGCCATTGCGGATATACAGCGGCAGGGTGGTCGCAGCCGGTGCTTCTAGCACATACCCTTGCGGGTCGATGCTGCTGGACGCCGACAACGTTGAGACAAAGTTGAAGACCTTCTTGCAGCGGGTCTCGCACAGGCGCAGGCATTCGAATATGGGTTCAACGTTGTCTCTGGCCAGTGACGCATAGTCCATCACGTGGTTGACCTGCGCCGCGTTATGCACCAGCACGCCAAAGTCTGCGGCGAGCGTGTCATACACCTCGCAGGTCAAACCCAGTCGCGGCAGGCTGATGTCGGCGGCGACTACCCGTACCCGGCTCAAGTCCAGGTGTTCCAGGTGGTATTCGCGCAGCGACTGGGTAAAGCGTGCCATTGCAGGCTTCCCCGGCATCTCACGTACCAGGCATGCCACCTCGGTTACACCAGAGGCCAGCAATGCTTCGACAATATGGACGCCGACGAAACTGTTGGCCCCCGTCACAATCACTTTGTGCGGATCACCAGCGCAATTCCTATGCAAGGGAGTGATCACCCAATCCCGTTGGGCATCCAAGACTGCCTGGCCAGAGGATGCGTCGGGTGGTTCTCCGTCCTCCATCAGCGTTGCGAGCGTACGAATCGTCGGAACTTCAATGAAGTGGCTCAACGCGAAACTACGGCCAAATTGCTCGCGTACACGCAACAAGAGAGTCGACAGCAAAATTGAATGGCCGCCCAACGCGAAGAAGCTTTCGTCGATGGACAACTGATGGCTGGGCACACCCAGCAGCTCGCTCCACACCTCGCTCAATCGTGCTTGAAGCGGTGTGTGTGCAGCCCGGTGCGCAGCGCTGAAAATCGGTTGGAAGGGGAGCGCCAGCAGCGTCTTCCGGTCGACCTTGCCGTTGTTGGTGTACGGCATGCCTGGCAGCTCCACCCAGAAACCGGGTTGCATATAGTCCGGTAACCGTTGGCGCGCATGCTGCTGTAGGGCCACCAGCGTGGCGCCGGGTGCGGGCTGGGCGACAAAGACGCAGATCCTGCTTTCATGGTCGATCACTACCGCCAGTTCGCGATACAGCCGGCTATTGCGTAGGCATTGTTCAATCTCTCGGGGTTCGACCCGGAAACCGCGGATCTTCACCTGATCGTCGCGACGCCCACCCAGCACAATCCCTTGGGCCGTCCACTGTGCCAAGTCGCCGCTGCGGTAGGCCCGCAGCGGTTGGCCGCTCGGCATCAGCAGTTCGACGAATGGGCTGTCAGCCTGATGCGGCGCATTCACATAGCCCAGACTTAATCCGGGGCCGACGATGTACAACTCGCCCATCACCTGTTCATCCACAGGTTGCAGATCGTCATCGAGTATCAGCACCTGGCTATTGGCGATGGGGTGGCCAACGTTGCGATTGTTGTCATCGGGTGCGAGCGTCCGGTGCGTAATCAGCACTGTGGTTTCGGTAGGGCCATAGAGGTTGTGAAGCTGACACTGCGCTGCCAGTCGCTCGACGACATGGGGTTCGCAGGCATCGCCACCGGTGAGCAGGTGCGTCACACCCAAGGGTTGATCCAGCGGCAGAATATTGAGCAGCGCGGGCGGTAGGAAGGCATGGGTAACGCACTGTCGACGGAGCAGTTCCACCAGTTGCTCAGGGTCGCGTCGTTGCTCTTCACTGGGCACGATCAACTGCGCACCTGCAATCAGCGCAGGGAAAATGTCGATCAATGACGAGTCGAAACCCAGGGGCGAAAACTGTAGAACGCGGCTCCATTCATCTGGCTTCATGCAGGACCCAAGCCAAGCAGTGAAGTGCGCCAGGTTACCTTGACTGAGGAGCACCCCCTTGGGCTGGCCCGTGCTGCCAGAGGTATAGAGCACCATGCACGGCATATCCGAGCAGGGGCGATTGTGCATTAACGGATGAGCAAATTTGAGGGTGTGTGGCTTAACGGTGCTGACATCGAGTGAAGTGAAATGCGCCCGTAACGGGTGCTGGCCGGTATCCAGCAACACTTGAGCCCCGGCGCTTTCGAGCATGGTCTGATGCCGTTTAAGAGGCTGCTCAGATTCCAGTGGCAGGTACACCGCGCCACAGCCGAGCAGCGCAAGAATGCTGGCGTACAGTTCGATGGACTTTTCCATGCACACGCCAACTATCCACGGTGTTTCAACAGCGTCCAGCAAGGGCTGTAATCGTTGCTGGATTGCTATGGCTTGAAGGTGCAACTCGCGGTAGGTCACCGTGTGCCCGGCGATATTCAGAGCCGTCCGGTCAGCGAAGGCATAAAGGCTGGACTGGAGCTGTTCGATCACAGGCACCTGGGCTTTCTGGATCAGGTTGGGGTCTGCCGTACGATTGAATCGGTGCATAAAGGCCAGCGTCTCCAGCCCCCGCAAGCTCTGCTCGGGCCAGTCAGTGGCAATCGCGCTCGTAGAGAGAGCCCCGGGATCACGTGAAAAACCACTGACGAGCAGCGCGACCCAGTCCACCACTGTGTCTGTGACCTGCCGACGCAGTCGCTGGCCGTTACCACTGGGTTCTTCGGCGATGTCCAGCACGGCAGACAAACGTCGCTCACGGTCATAGGCGCGCAATTGCAACAGGGGCAACCCGCAATCGGTTACCGGACCGACCCCAAGGCGCAGACTTATACAGGACGCTTTGCCCACGTCATCTGGCAACGGCAGGCTACCGTCTTCAATCCACAGGTCGATGTTCTTATCGCCCGACACATGCCCGTATTGCTCCAATACGGGCCTGATGGCGCCAAGTGCCTTGCTTGTTCCGAGCCAGCCGATTGTCAGGCACCTCATGGCGACACCGGCAGGTAGTCGTTCAGCGCCTGCGCCACACTTGGCGTTTGCAGCAAGCCGCTGTGTTGCAGGAAACCCATGATATTGCCCATCAACGGGTGCTGGCGGGTGATGGGAAACGCCAGCGCTGCGACTTCATCGCGCAGATTCCCGCGTAGGCGATCGCTGATGTCGAGGTGCTCGATCAGTTGCAGGTCGAAGTTTTTCTGCAGGTCGTTGGTCAGGTAATGCGCCAGGAATGTGGGCAGTACCTGAGCGATGCTGTCACGGTCGTCCGGGCTCGCGGTTTGCCAGTAAATACGCACCAGCCGGGTCCAGAACTGCGCGTGGCGGCCTTCGTCAAACAGGTGGTCGGCCATCAAGCCACGAACGGAAGCTTTGACACTGCTGTCCTTAGAGAACGCTGCGACATCGTGGGTTACGGTGTTTTCGGCGATAGCCACGCCAATCAGTTCCACAGCATCGCTCAGATGGGCGGGGGCCTGCGCCTGTGCCGCCGGCAGCGCACGGCTCAGTTCGATATGCTCCGGCAGGTCGAGCGGTTGTATGCCGGTCATTTCCACTGTCTGTTGCAGGAAATCCAGCGCTACCAAGGCGTGGTAGTCCTCATCCACCACCACCGTCATCGCATCAACGCGACAGGCTAGGGGGAAGGGTAGCGAGAAGCGATTCTTGGCAATATTGCGCGCAGTTTTTTCGACGATTTCGGTTTCAAAAATGACCACGTCGTTGATGAATTTGTAGAAGCTTTGCACCAGCACGAAGTCGCGCCATTGTGCGCAGTGTTCAACAAAGGTCTTGCTGAGTACCAAGGGTTGGCGGCACATCGGATAGATCAGATTTTCATCGTTTTCCAGCAAGCGGCGAGGGCGTGTACGGATGGTCGCGCGGCGTTCCCAGTCGTCGGCGATGGGGGTGTAGCCCACGGTATTCATGGGCGCACCTCTTGCAGCGCGGCCCGCACCTCGTCCCAGAACGTGATACGGCTTTCTACGGCGGCGAGGGCTGCTTCGTCGGCTTGTTGCGGGTAACTCGGAGCCACTGCCAGCAAGCGTTCGAGCAACTGCTCAGCTGCCGGCCCATGATGCTCAGCGTCTAACTCGACGTGGCGCTCGAAGTAGCCGCACAAGGTGGGTGCTTGGCGATGGATAAACGTATCAGTCTGCAGGATGCGTTCGAACATGCGTGGGACGACACACTCACGGCCATGAAGGAATACGGCGGCTACACAATGGGTGGGTGCGTTCAGTGCCATGTGCAATGTGTCGCTGACGAAGCGTGCAGCACCAGCAGGAGCGTTCGACATGCTCAGGGCAGTATTTGCATCAACGCCTTGGTGTTGCAGTGCAATGAAACGGTTTATCGACGAGGTGCTGGCGCCGACTTCGACCATGGCTTCCAAGTACAACTCGAAGTGGCTGCAATAGCCTTGCCTGGGGTGTGAGTCCGACTCTTCGCCCAGCACTATCTCATTGATCAGGCGTGCAGCGTTCGGGTCGGCCGGTGGCAGCCAAGGCAGGCGAGTGCATGTCAGGTCCTGTTGCAGGCGTTTGGTGAGTGTCATGAAGTCCCAAACTGCAAACACATGGTGCTCCATGAATAGTTGTAATTTTTGCAGTGAGGTTATTTCCAGAAATAACGGATGGTTGCACAACTTCAGTTTTCTTTTTTCAAGTAATGGTGGGTACATGGTTGATGCCTATGAGTTGTTGCGTCTGCTGTTTAAGCAGTATTGGGTTGTTGTGAGTGGCAAGGAGATAAAGAGATATAAGCCAGACTTGGCGCGCACAAACGCTCGCGCGATTGGGGCTGCGCCGTCGAGTTAAGTGTCTGGTTTAGTGGCGGTGGATAATAAGCGGGTTAAACAAGTTGGTAAGCATATGAATGCATTAGATGTTTTGCTAAATAATATTAGCTGTCGGCAACTTGCATTATAAGAGTGAGAAGTTTCTTCGGCGCGGGGTGTGCTACCTGATCAGGTAGGAAGCCCCGCAGCTCTTGAGCGTCAAGACGAGAGACCTGGCGCTTTGTTATGGGGTGTTTTTTACAGTGGTATTCGGGCTGTTGAGATAGGCTGTGATCACTTCCATTCCGCGCATCAAGTGATTACGCAGTGTCAGGATGCTTTCGTCGGTTTTCCTCTGCGCCACAAGGTTTAGCAGTTCACGGTGATCTTCCTGGGATGTCTCACCCAGCCCCATCGCTTCTAGGTTGAAACGCAGGAAGCGCTCTTCCTCATTTAACCCGTGCTCTACCAATTTGAGTAGCCGTTGGTTAGGCGCCTTGCTGTAAAGGGTCATGTGAAACAGGCGGTTGAGACGACCGATCTCGGTGTAGTCCTTTTCCTGTTCGAGGGCACAAATGAAATTCTCTGCATCGGCCAGATCTGCTTCGGTCAGCAAGGGAATCGACAAGCGTAGCGCTTCAGACTCCAGCAACAGTCGCAGCTCATAGGTCTCAGCTGAGTTGTCTTCGATCAACGGTGCCACGACGGCGCCCTTGTGGGTGACCACATGCAGCAGTGACTGCGCCTCTAACTGGCGCAAGGCTTCACGCACCGGCATGCGGCTGACCCCGAACAGGCTGGCGAGCTCCTGCTGGCGCATGGCGGTACCGCAGGGCAACCGGCCATCGAGGATGGCATTGCGCAATGTTTCTTCAATCACGGAGCGAGCGAGATGGGCGGGAATAGGACCGCTGATCTTGATGCTGTTCAAAGGGTTCGGCTTCTGCGTCACGGCTACGCTATCCTCCTTATTCAAAGAGTGGTGGCTAATTGGATCCAATGCACACTAGTGGCTGCCAATAAGCTTGTCAAACGGCCACGGTTTCGGCTTGTAAGCGTTTCAACGCGGGGCTCCGGCGGCCCACATCCGAGCTTTCCGGGGTCTTACACGCTGCTGCCATGTTGCGACATTCCCGCATATCGATATTCATTAACGGTATTTAAAATGCCGTTCTTATACCTATAAAGTCACTCTCCTGTCTGACCGGGAGTGAACTCATGTCTGCCACCTCTACTGTTCCAACAGCGATCTTTTCCGCCCAGGATTTCGAGGTTCGCCCGCTGCCCGGCAGCGTCGGTGCGGAGATTATCGGTCTGGACCTGTCCCGGCCAGTCAATGACCAGGATTTCGCGCGTATTCATCGCGCGCACCTGGATCACCATGTGGTGGTCTTTCGCGACCAGCGCATCACCCCCGAACAACAGATTGCCTTCAGTCGCCGTTTTGGCGTGCTGCAGATCCACGTACTCAAACAGTTTCTGCTGGCCAACCACCCGGAAATCCTGATCGTTTCCAACATTATCGAAAACGGCCAATCCATCGGCCTGGGCGACGCGGGTAAATTCTGGCATTCGGACCTGTCCTATAAAGAACTGCCGAGCCTTGGCTCGATGCTCCATGCGCAGGAGTTGCCCTCTGAAGGGGGCGACACTTTGTTCGCCGACATGCACAAAGCCTGGGACCAACTGCCCGAGCACCTGCGCAAAGCTGTCGAAGGCCGCAGCGCCGCCCATTCCTACACCGCGCGCTACAGCGAGACCAAGTTCGAAGGCAATTGGCGCCCCACGCTTACTCCCGAGCAGTTGGCGCAAGTCGCAGAAGTGGTACACCCGATTGTGCGCACCCACCCGGAAAACGGCCGTAAAGCGTTGTTCGTCAGTGAAGGGTTCACCACCCGCATCGTCGGCCTGCCGGAAGACGAAAGCCGCGATCTGCTGGCTCAGCTGTACGCCCACAGCGTGCTGCCGCACAACATCTATCGCCACCAATGGCAGCCCCACGACCTGGTGTTCTGGGACAACCGTTCGCTGATCCACTTGGCCGCCGGTTGCCCGAGCCATCTGCGCCGCAAGCTGTTTCGCACCACCATCCAGGGCGACGCGCCTTTCTGATTCGGAGCATGACCATGTCCAGGAACATTCCATTTGCACGATTGGCCGCCACAGTTGGATTGGGTATCAGTCTGTTGGCGGGCAGCCTCGTCGCTCCAGCTGCGGCCCAGGCCGAAGGCGAGATCCGCATCGCCGAACAATTCGGCATCGTCTACCTGCTGCTCAACGTGGTGCGCGACCAGAACCTCATCGAGAAATACGGCAAGCAGGAAGGCATCGACATCAAGGTCGACTGGACCCAACTTTCCGGTGGCGCGGCAGTCAACGATGCGCTGCTGTCCGGCTCCATCGATATCGCCGGTGCCGGTGTCGGTCCACTGCTGACCATCTGGGATCGCACCCACGGTAAGCAGAACGTCAAGGCCGTAGCGTCCCTGGGTAACTTCCCGTACTACCTGGTCAGCAACAATCCCAAGGTCAAGACCATTGCCGATTTCACCGACCAGGACCGTATCGCCGTGCCTGCGGTGGGCGTTTCGGTACAGTCGCGCTTCCTGCAATACGCCGCTGCCAAGCAGTGGGGTGATAAGGAATTCAATCGCCTCGACAAGTACACCGTCGCCGTCCCGCACCCTGACGCCACCGCCGCATTGATCGCAGGCGGTACTGAACTGACCGGGCACTTTTCCAACCCGCCATTCCAGGACCAGGCCCTGGCCAACCCCAATGTGCATGTGGTGCTGAACACCTATGACCTGCTGGGGCCGAACTCACCGACGGTGTTGTTCGCCACCGAAAAATTCCGCAACGACAACCCGAAAACCTACAAGGCCTTTGTGGACGCGTTGACCGAAGCCGCACAATTCGCCCAGAACGATAAGGGCGCCGCAGCCGACACTTACATCCGCGTGACCAAGGCCAAAATCGACCGCGCCGAGCTGCTCAAGATCATCGACAACCCGCAGTTCGAGTTCAGCGTCACGCCGAAAAACACCTACCCGCTGGCGGAATTCCTCTACCGCGTCGGCGCCATCAAAAACAAGCCTGAATCGTGGAAGGACTACTTCTTCCAGGACGCCAAGCCCCTGCAAGGAAGCTGAGATGAACGCGCCCTTGCAAGGCCACACGGCCAGCAACCTGCACACCGCCGAGCCGTTGCTGGCGGTGGATAGCGTCAGCCTCGAATACCGTACTCCCGAGCGCGTGGTACGGGCCACGCACCAAGTCAGTTTCGAGATCGATCCGGCTGACCGTTACGTGCTGCTGGGCCCTTCGGGCTGCGGCAAATCCACGTTGCTCAAGTCCATCGCCGGGTTTATCAAACCGTGCGAAGGCGAGATTCGTTTGCTGGGGCAAAAGGTCGAACAACCCGGCCCGGACCGCATTGTGGTGTTCCAGGAATTCGACCAACTGCCACCGTGGAAAACCGTCAAACAGAACGTGATGTTCCCACTGTTGGCGTCCAAGACCCTCAAGCGCCGTGAGGCCGAAGAACGCGCGCTGCACTACCTGGACAAGGTGGGCCTGAGTGCCTTCGCCGACGCTTACCCCCACACGCTTTCCGGCGGCATGAAAGCCCGTGTGGCCATCGCCCGCGCGCTGGCGATGCAGCCGAAAATCCTGCTGATGGACGAACCCTTCGCCGCCCTTGATGCCCTGACCCGGCGAAAGATGCAGGAAGAATTGCTGCTGCTCTGGGAGGAGGTGCGCTTCACCTTGTTGTTCGTCACCCACTCCATCGAAGAAGCACTCGTGGTGGGCAATCGCATTCTGTTGCTGTCCCCCCATCCGGGGCGCGTACGTGCAGAAATCCACAGCCATCAATACGACCTGCACAGCTTGGGCGGTGTGGACTTCCAGGCGTCGGCGCGGCGTATTCATCGCTTGTTGTTCGATGAAACCAGCGCAGCGGAGCCCGAGTTGGGTTTTGCCGACATCCGCATCGCTTACTAAGGGGGCAACCCATGCGCCAGGAATATGAAGTCACCCTCGAACCGCTGCTCAGTGTCCCCGTGGAGCGCGAGTTGCCCCTGCGCCAACGCCTTTGGCAACAAGGCTGGCTGCGCAAGGGCCTGATCCTGATCGTGCTTGCGATCCTCTGGGAAGTCGTGGCGCGCTATCAGAACAACGACCTGCTGCTGCCGAGTTTTCTGCAGACTTTTAACGCGCTGTCCGACGGCCTGCTCAGCGGTGAACTGCTGAGCAAGGTGAGTATCTCGCTGGTGGTGCTGATCAAGGGTTACCTGATCGGCATAGTGCTGGCCTTTGCGCTGACCACCTTGGCCGTGTCGACCCAATTGGGCCGCGACCTGCTGAGCACCCTGACCTCGATGTTCAATCCACTGCCGGCCATTGCGTTGCTGCCGCTGGCGCTGCTGTGGTTTGGCCTGGGCCAGAACAGCCTGATTTTCGTGCTGGTGCATTCGGTGTTGTGGGCGCTGGCGCTCAACACCTATTCGGGGTTCCTCGGTGTGTCCGAGACGCTGCGCATGGCGGGTCGCAACTATGGTCTGAAGGGCATGCGCTTTGTGCTGTTTATCCTGATCCCGGCTGCACTGCCGTCGATCCTCGCCGGCCTGAAAATCGGCTGGGCGTTTGCCTGGCGCACGCTGATCGCCGCCGAGTTGGTGTTCGGCGCCACCAGCGGCAAGGGCGGGCTGGGTTGGTACATCTTCCAGAACCGCAATGAGCTATATACCGACAAGGTGTTTGCCGGGTTGGCGGTGGTGATCCTGATCGGCCTACTGGTGGAAAACCTCGTGTTTGAGACCTTCGAGAGGCTCACTGTGAAGCGTTGGGGCATGCAGCGCTAAACAGGAATGATTGCTCTTTGTCCGACGTGAACCTGATAATGCCGGCCGAATTCGACGCTGCTCCGGCGTCGGATAGGCTTGGTAAAAGGATTTACGACGATGCGTTTTTTTGTCTTGGCTGCGGCCTTGTTGCTGTCGACCTCTGCGTTGGCCGAGTTCATACCCGAAACGGTATCGATGCCCAAGCCGGTCTACCCTGGCAACCTGACTAACACCCAAGGGCATGCGCGCATCAGCCTGAACATTCACAGCGACGGCACCGTCAGTGACGTCAAAGCACTCAGCGCCACCAAGCCGGAGTTCGGTGAGGCGGCCGTGGCGGCAGCTTCAAAATGGCGCTTCAAACCCTGGACGGTGAATGCCGATCGGCCAGAGGTAATCGATGCTCAGAACGACATGATTTTCTCGCCCGTACCGACGAGTGAAGAAAGTACGCGACTGACCTTTACGCAAACCACCTATCAATCCTGCAGCGCGTTGAACGAGGAAGTCAGCCAGTTCCGGCGCGATCATCCCTCCCGGCCACTGATCGCCATGAAGAGCTTTGCCATTACCCGTGTGGCAGTGATGTTCCCGGCGTTAAGCGGTAAAAGCGACTACAACGAAGGCCTGTCCAAGGCCGACGAGCTTGAAAGCGCTCTGCCGGACATCGTGCGCAAATGCCAGGCCAATCCCAAACGAACCTACGCCGACTACCTGCCACGCAACCTCAAGCGTTACCTGTAAAGCCTGCTACGATTGCGCCCAGTTCACTCCCTTCTGATCACGAGTGCTTGGCATGCAACTACCGGACATGAACCTGCTGGTCGCCCTCGACGCCTTGCTCGACGAGGGCAGTGTGGTCGGCGCCGCCCGGCGGATGAACCTCAGTCCAGCAGCCATGAGCCGTACCCTCACGCGTATCCGCGAAGCGGTGGGCGACCCGATTCTGGTGCGGGCCGGTCGGGGCCTGGTGCCAACGCCCAAGGCCCTGCAACTGCAAGGTCAGGTGCGCAACGTGGTGGAACAGGCGGCGCTGCTGTTTCGGTCGGCGGATCAAGTGGACCTGACCACCCTGCGCCGTCGCTTCAGCGTGCGCGCTAATGACTTTTTTATTGGCGTGTATGGCGGTCGTCTCTTCGACACCATGGAGCGTATGGCACCGCTGTGTGAGCTGTGTTTCGTGCCAGAAGGCGACACCGACGACGAAGCGTTGCGCGAAGGGCGCTTGGATTTGCGCGTGAGCAACACCCAGCCGGCAAGCCCTGAGGTCAAGGTGCAGAACCTGTTCTCCACCACCTTCGTCGGCCTGGCGCGGCAGGATCACCCGTTATTCGACGAGGAGATCACCGCCGCACGTTTCGCCAGTTACTCCCACATTAGCATCTCGCGACGCGGCATCGCCCGGGGGCCGATCGATACCGCGCTGAATGCCCAGGGTTTGGAGCGCCGTGTGGCGATGATCGCCCCAGGGTTTCACGGTGCGATGTTCATGCTGCCTGACTCCGACTTGATCCTGCCGGTGCCCAAGGAGGCGCTCTACAGCGCTAATCGCCTGAAGCTACCCTTGCGCGCCTTCCCGCTGCCGATCTCTTTGCCGACCCTGGTCCTGGCCCAATCCTGGCACCCTCGCTTCGATAAAGACCCCGCTCACAAATGGCTGCGCGAAACCATGCGCGAGAGCTGCCACGCCACGTGGCTGGAAGCCCAGCCGACCTGAACATCAAGCGTACGCAGAGCAAATGTGGGAGGGCGCTTGCCCCGGATCGCGGTTGATCAGACAGAGAATCTGAGCCTGCCACACGGCAATCGGGGGCAAGCCCCCTCCCATGAGAGATCTGTGGTGGATTTAGGATTGCGTCTGACGCACTTATACCCTGCCAACATGTAACTTTTTGTCATGTGTGTGCCTGATTAAACTGCTCGGGTATTTTTAATCCCGAGTTATCCGTTCATGACTTCCCTCGCTGCCCCCACCCTCGCGGCCGCAGCCAAATCCACCGCCATCACCCCGCCCGTATTCGGCCCGCGCATCATCATCGGCCTGGTCGGCGTGTTGTTGGCGGTGCTGATGTCCGGTCTCAACGAGATGGTCACTAAGGTGGCCCTCGCCGATATCCGTGGTGCGCTTTACATCGGTTTTGACGAAGGCACCTGGCTCGTCGCGGCCTACACCGCCACCTCGGTCGCGGCCATGGCCTTTGCCCCCTGGTGCTCGGTGACGTTCTCCCTGCGCCGCTTCACCCTGTGCGCCATAGCCCTGTTCACCGTACTCGGGATCCTGTGCCCCTTCGCGCCGAACTACGAAAGCCTGTTGCTGCTGCGCACCGTGCAAGGTTTGGCCGGTGGCGCATTGCCGCCAATGCTAATGACCGTGGCGCTGCGCTTCCTGCCGGCCAACGTCAAGCTGTATGGCCTGGCCGGCTACGCGCTCACCGCTACCTTCGGCCCGAGCCTTGGCACACCACTGGCGGCGCTGTGGACCGAATACGTCGGCTGGCAGTGGGCGTTCTGGCAGATCGTCGCGCCGTGCCTGCTGGCGATGGCCGCCGTGGCCTATGGCTTGCCCCAAGACCCGCTGCGCTTGGAGCGCTTCAAGCAGTTCAATTGGCGCGGCCTGCTGCTGGGCTTCCCGGCGATCTGCATGCTGGTGATCGGCATCCTGCAAGGCAATCGGCTGGACTGGTTCGAGTCGGGCCTGATCACCTTTTTGCTGAGTGGCGGCACGCTGCTGCTGGTGCTGTTTATGCTCAATGAATGGTCGCACCCGATGCCGTTTTTCAAGTTGCAGATGCTCGGCCTGCGTAACCTCTCGTTTGCTTTGATCGTGCTGGCGGGCGTGCTGATGGTGCTGACCTCAGTGATCATCATCCCGTCGAGTTTCCTCGCCCAAGTCCAAGGCTATCGACCGCTGCAAACCGCGCCAGTGATGCTGCTGATGGCGTTGCCGCAGTTGATCGCGCTGCCGCTGGTGGCCGCGTTGTGTAACCTGCGCTGGGTCGATTGCCGCTGGGTGCTGGGGATCGGCTTGAGCATGTTGGTGCTGTGCTGCATCGGCAGCGCGCACCTCACTTCGGCGTGGATCCGCGACGATTTTTACGGCCTGTACGTGCTGCAAATCTTTGGGCAGCCCATGGCTGTGTTACCGCTGTTGATGCTGTCCACCGGCAGCATTCAGCCACAGGACGGCCCGTTCGCTTCGGCCTGGTTCAACACCGTAAAAGGCCTGGCCGCCGTGGTCGCCACCGGCGTGCTGGACGCGCTGACCACCCAGCGCCTGCACTTTCACTCGACCATGTTGGTGGATCGCCTGGGCAATTCGCCCCTGGCCGACGGCGACGCGCCGGGCCTCGCCCATCGGCTGCACGAGCAGGCGGTGGTGCTCACTTCTTCGGATCTTTATTACGTCATGGGCGGTGTCGCCGTGGCGTTGATCCTGCTGATTTTCTGGATGCCCACGCGGATCTTCCCGCCTCGCGCACCGACCTAGCCACAAGGACTTTCCATGAAACGCAAAGACAAAATTGCCGTCTCCGTCATCACCGTATTTGCCGTCGGTGTGCTGTTCTATCTGGTCGCGCCAGGCTTGCTGGGCAGCAAGCATCAGAGCACTAACGACGCGTTTGTTGCGGCAGACTTCACCCTGGTTGCCCCGCGCGTGGCGGGTTTTATCAAGGAAGTGCTGGTGGAGGACAACCAGCGAGTTAAGGCCGGACAGTTACTGGCGCTGATCGACGACCGTGATTTTCGCGCCGCCGCCCAGGCCGCTGATGCGGACACATTGGTTGCCCAGGCCCAGCTGAAAAACGCCACCGCGACCCTGGAACGCCAAAGCTCGGTGATCGCCCAAGCCCAAGCCACCGTCGCGGCGGATCGCGCCGAAATGGCCTTCGCCGAGCACGAACTGAATCGCTACAACCACCTCGCCGGTGTGGGCGCCGGTACTGTGCAAAACGCCCAGCAAGCCAAGACTCGCATCGACCAGGCCACCGCACGCCTGGCCAATGCTACGGCGGTGCTGGCGGCCGAACGTAAGCAGGTGGAGATTCTCACCGCCCAGCGCGATGCGGCTGAAGGCGGGCTCAAGCGCGCCCAGGCAGCGTTGGAGATGGCCAGCTATCAGCTGTCCTACACGCGCATCGTTGCGCCGGTGGATGGCATGGTCGGCGAGCGCGCCGTGCGGGTCGGCGCCTATGTGACGCCGGGCAGCAAGATCCTCGCCGTGGTGCCGTTGGCGCAGGCGTACGTGGTGGCTAACTTTCAAGAGACCCAACTCTCTCACATGCGAGCCGGCCAAGCCGTTCAGGTGCGTGTCGACAGCCTCGACGGCGAGTTGCTCAACGGCCATCTGGAGAGCCTCGCACCCGCGACTGGGGTGACCTTCGCCGCGGTCAAACCGGACAACGCCACGGGTAACTTCACCAAGGTGGTGCAGCGCATTCCGGTCAAAATTGTGCTGGAGCCCAACCAGCCGCTGACCGAGCGCCTGCGCGTCGGTATGTCGGTGGAGGCCAGCGTCGACACTCAGCCGGTCGCACGTCAGCGTGAGGTTGCCCAGCAATGAAACGAGTTGCCTGGCTCACCCTCAGTTTGATCAGCCTGAGTGCATGCACCGTCGGCCCGGATTTTCAGCGCCCGCAGAACGCTCAAGTGACGCAATGGAGCGCACCCCAAGGCCGCCAAGCCGACAGCCGCGCCGTCAGCGACCCGCTCCAGGAGCGTTGGTGGGACGTGTTCCACGATGCACAACTCTCGGCCCTGACGCGCCGCGCCCTCACCGATAACCTCGACTTGAAACTGGCCAGCAGCCGTCTGGAACAAAGCCGCGCCGTGCGCCAGGTGACCACTGCCGAGCGTTACCCCAAGGTTGATGCCACGGGGGCTTACCAGCGCAAACGCAACAGTGGCAAAGGCTTGAACGACCCGTCCGGCGAGAATGGCCGCGCGGCGTTCAGCCAATGGGATTCGGGTTTCTCCGCCTCCTGGGAGCTGGATTTCTGGGGCCGGGTCAAACGCGAAACTGAAGCCGCCGATGCCACCTTGCAAGTCGCCGAAAACGACCGTCGTGCCGTGCTGCTCTCGGTGCTGGCCGAGACAGCCCAGGACTACATCCAACTGCGCGGCGTGCAAAATACCCGCGCGGTGACCGAGCAAAACCTCGACGTCGCACGCCATAGCCTCAAGCTCTCGCAACTGCGCCTGGCTGATGGCGTCGCCACCGACCTGGACGTGGCCGAAGCCGCCGCCCAAGTCGCCGCCATCGAAGCGCGCCTGCCGGATTTGCAGCAACGCCAGGACCAGTTGATCAACGCCCTTAGCCTGCTGATGGGCGAGCCACCCCAAGCCCTGCACGCGCAGTTGTCCAAGGACGCCGCCGTACCGCAGACCCAGCGCCAAGTTGCTATCGGCCTACCGTCGGAGCTTGCCGAACGCCGTCCGGATATCCGCCAGGCTGAAGCTCGCTTGCATGCCGCCACCGCCAACATCGGCGTGGCCAAGGGCGATTTCTATCCGCGTATCACCCTGTCCGGCAGCCTCGGTTCACAGGCCATGCAACTGTCGGATTTCGGCTCCTGGGGCTCACGCGCCTTTGCCTTCGGTCCACAGTTCAGCCTGCCGCTGTTCAATGGCGGGCGCCTGCAAGGCATGGTGAATCTGCGCGAAGCCCAGCAACAGGAAGCGGCGCTGGCCTATCAGCAAACCGTGCTGCGCGCCTGGCATGAAATCGACGACCAACTGACCCGCTACAACGCCAGCCAACTGCGCCGCGACAGCCTGGCCGAAGCCGTGCGTCAGAACCAGATCGCCCTGACCACCGCGCAACATCAGTACGTGGAAGGTGTGGCAGATTTCGTCAATGTCCTCACCGTGCAAAGCGCGTTGCTGGCGACGCAAGAGCAGTGGGTGGAAAGCTCGACCGGCGTGTCGTTGGCGATGGTGGGGTTGTACAAGGCGTTGGGGGGCGGATGGGAGTCGGTGTATCCGCTGCAAGCTGTTAGCCGATGAACTCACGAAGTCGAGAGTAGGAAGGCTCTCTATTTTGGCGCGGGCCAAAAAATCGGGAACGCGAGCAGTACTGTGGCGGGCTATTCCTTAAAGAGCCCTCGCTATGTCCATTGCTGAAAACCCTTACGCACCGCCGCAAGCCGATCTCACCCTCGCAGCGGCCCGGCCCGCTGCCTTTTTTGTGGTGGCCCACCGCAAGCTGCTGGTGATGATGCTGTTGTCCTACGGCCTTTATGGCTTTTACTGGTTGTATAAGCACTGGGATGCCTATCGCAGCGCTACCGGTGCCAGAGTGCTGCCTGTGGTTCGGGCATTTTTTCAATTTTTTTTGCTTATTCGCTCGTCCTGAAAATCAAGCGGGCGCTCGATTTGAAAGATGCGTCCTATCGATGGTGGCCTCGTTGCTTCGCCCTGGGCTGGATAGGCTGCGCCTTTTTACCCTATACCTACATCTGGTTTGTATCGCCTTTGACGGTAGTAAAAGTGGGTGTCTGCTTCACCATTGTTCAGGTTGCCGTGATGGTGCAGATTCAGCTTGCGGTGAACCACCTTGAGGATGATCCAAAAGGCGAAGCCAACAGCCGTTTTACATGGGCCAACGGAATTTGGATCGTCATAGGCGTGAGTTTGTGGGCGCTGGGAATAGCGTCTGCGTTCCTTACCGCTTAGTAGACGTGAGCTTGCTCGCGAAGGGCCAGCAGTCGCCGCGTGCATGCAGAATGCACGCGTATTTGTTGATGTTTTTCTAGCGTTCATCAGCGGTTCTGCAAAAACACCACATACCCCCGAAACCACTCACTCCCCTTCAAATACTCCGGCTCCTCCCACGCCCCGCCCTGGATCAAACCAATCTTGAACGCCAGCCCCAACCGATTCATACGCGGTAAATACGCCGCGTAATCCGGGATGCTGTGGCGGCCTTGATACGTTTGCACCACCACCTCATCCACCACGCCCTTGAGTTGGGCGATGGCGGCCGGGTCGGCGTTGCTGCTCCAGTCCATCAGGCCGGTGATGCTCAGGCGCAGGTCGGCGGGCAGGCGGTGGCGCAGGTCGCGCAGGAAGTCGGCGTATTCGTGCAGGTATTGGGTGCGGGCGTCGAAGTCGATCTGGATACCGACCACCGGGTTGCCCGCGTCGCGCCAGCGTTGCACCTGGCCGAGCAGTTGGGTGTAGACCCGTTCCGGCCAATGCAGGGTGTGGGCGCGGTAGACCACCCAGACTTCACCTTGAGTGATGCGCGGCACGCTGATGCCCTGGGCGATAAATTGCACGCCGCGTTGGGGCGCGCGGCGCGTTGAGTTGATCTGGCCCTGGAGGATGTACAGGGTTTTCGCCTGTTTGAGTACCGGCTGGGGCGTGACGCCGCTCCACAGCCAGAAGGCGTCATAGTCGCGAGCGTCGACGGCGGCGAAGGCCGGGCTTGCCAGCAACAGCAAGCCCAGCCACAGCTTTTTCACCAGTAGTACTGCAGGGATTTGCCCCACTGCGTGTCGCCAAACCCGGTCTTGAGTTGGCGGAACCAGGCTTTGCGCACAGCCGGTTCCACGTCCTGGCCGCCGCAGCTGTTATAGCCGGCCGGCGCGTAGCAGTTGATGGCGCGGAACAGCGCGTAAGCCTTGTCGTTCTTCGGCGCCTTGGCATTGGCGATGACCTGCTTGTAACCGTCGAGGCGCGAGAAGGTTTCTCCTTTGAAGTCCGACGCGGTGCTGCCCAGGCTACCGGCGGCGCGGGCCTGTTCCAGGGGCATGCCGTCCAAGTTGTTGCGCAGGATGAACTCGCCGAAGCAGTTCAGGGCTTGCGGGTTTTTCGCGTCAGCCTGCAACGCCGCTGCGGTTTGCGCGATGCTCGGGCAGGCGTAGCCGGATTCGGCTTTGTCACCGCTCCACTGGAACAACTTCAGGGTCTGGTTGCCGCTGTAGACGTAACCCAGGCTGGTGCCCAATTTGTCCTCAGTGGGCGAGGCGGGCAGTTGCTTGAGATCTTCGGCGAAGGTGGCGTACTGGCCGCGCAGCAGGTCTTTATAAAGCAGGACGAATTGCGCGGTCTGGCGCTCCAGCGGATCGCTGGCCTGGGCGATCTGCTGGCGCAGTAACTCAGGCCCGGCGACGTTGCGCAGCAGAATGTAGCGCACCTGCTTGGCAGTGATGGGCGAGTCGCTGGCAAACACCTTGGCTAATTGGCCGCTGCGTTCGTAGTTCATGGCCAGAGCCAGTTCCAGTTGGTCACGTTGCAATGGCAACTTGGCCTGAGCGAGCAGTTTCAGCCACAGTGCTTCGGCGCTTTTCCAGTCCTTTTTATCTTCAAGCGCCAATGCACGCAGCGTTTGTTGGCTGAAGGCGAAATAATCCAGGTTCGACGGCATGTCCTGGGGTAGGTGCTTCAAGGCGGTGTCGGGCTGATGCTCGACGTACAGCGCAAAGGCCGCCTGCAGGTAGTCGTACAGTGCTGGCGTGTTGGCAAACGTGGCTTTCTGCTGGGCGAGGGCTTCGCGGGTCAGGCGTGGCGGAGTGTTGGCGCGCATCAGCATCAGGTCGGTGACGGTTTGCAGCAGCGGCTCTTTGAGGTTGGCGCTGTTGACCATCAGCAGCTTGAGGTCGGCTTCTTCCACCAGTTCGTCCACCGACACATTGCGCTGGGCGTCGGTGGCTTGGGTCAACTGCCAGGCGAAGTCTTCGGCCAGTTTGTCGTTGTCGTCCGCCAGCCAGTGCACGCGGCGCAGCAGGCCGTGTGCGGACGTCGCGTAGACACCTTGTGGATAAGTGTTCAGGTAGCCCAGAAACCCAGCTTCCGCCTGGCCCAGTGCAGACTTATCCACATGCTCAAGCTGCGGCATGCCGTACTCATCGAAGGCCTCAGCTTGAGCCTGGTTGAGTGAATTGCGCGCGGTCATGTACAGCGCGGTTTCCTTCAGCCAAGGGATCGTCGACAGGTTGGCGGCGGCGAATCCGCGTTCGGCGTCACTGAAGCGGCCGCTGTAGAAGTCAGCGGCGGCTTGCAGGTAGGTGCGAAAGAGCAGGCCGTGGGCTGACTCGATGGGATCGGTCACCACCTGGCCATCCCAGTCGCAGGTGGTGAGCAATTGCAGGCGGGCCTTCACTAGCGCCGTGCGCTCGGTACTCGGCATGTCGGCGTTGATGACCTGGCTGATAAACGCGGTGGCGCTGTCATCGTCATTGCTGCGGCAGCGGCTGCCTTCGCCGTCGACGAAGGCTTCGCCAGCGGTCTTGTACTCTTCGCGCTTGATCCCCAGACCGGTCAACAAGGTGTCCAGCTCGGCGGTGGGCGATTGGTCGGAGTCGGGCTGCGTCTCTGCGCTTGAGGCGGGTATCAGGCGATACACCGGAAACGGCACCGGGCCAAAGCCCTGGGACAGATCATCTTCACTCAGCGCGTTGGGCGTCAGCGCCGCGTTCTTTTTGTCGGCCAGCAATAGGCGCAGGTTGGCCCGGCTGTCATTGCCAGGGCTCAGAAACGGTAGGTTGTTGCAGGGATCGAGGCTGTCACGTGACACCCGCCAGTCCGGGTAGCACGAATCGTCTGAACTGGCCTGGGCCGGCAGGGAAACACTGGCCAGCAGGGCCAATGCCAGGGGTGACAGAAAACCGATGCGCATGACGTGTCCTTGATCCTGAGTCCTTGGAGGGAGGCAATCATAGCCTGATCCGACGCGTGCTTCGTTGAAGCCCTACACAAATTGCCGATTTGTCCGATTCCAGCAGCGACTCAGGGGCTTTTGTCCTAGAGTGGCGGGAGTTTGCACATGAGCAATCAAGGCAGTGGCAGGGGAATCGGGGTGCGTCGGTCTGTGGTAGAGCAAAATGAAAAGGTCGGGGCGTTGCCCGCAATCAACCGTCTCACGTGGGAGGGGGCTGCTTGGCTGAGCCGTCTTTGGTGGGTGCCGATCCTGGCGTTGGCCATGGCCCTGCGGTTTTATCACCTCACGTCGGCGGCGATCTGGGGAGATGAAGGTTCCAGCCTGCTGCTCAGTGAGTACGCCCTTGGCGACTTGTGGTTTCACGCCGCCCATGATGTGCACCCGCCGCTGTATTTCTTCCTGCTGCGCGGCTGGATCGAGCTGTTTGGCGACAGCATCTGGTCAATTCGCGGCATGAGCGCCATTCCCGGTGTCATTGCGGTGGGGCTGGGCATCTGGCTGACGCGGCAACTGTCCACCCGTCGCGCTGCAGTGCTGGCGGGCGTGCTGCTGGCGCTACTGCCGACCGCCGTGCGCTACAGCCAGGAAGTGCGCATGTATTCACTGCTCGGCGTGTGGCTGCTGGGCGCCACGCTGGCGTTGGTGTACTGGGTGCGCCAACCTGAGCGCACGCGATACATGGCGGTGTATGTACTGCTGATGAGTGCCGGGTTTTATACCCACTACTTCACGGCGCTATGCGTGCTGGTGCATTGGGCGTACCTGGGACTGTTGAGTGCCGCCCCCGGTCAGCGTTTGATCAAGCGCCCGGCGTGGTGGGGCGCCAATGTCGTGATTGTGTTGCTGTACCTGCCCTGGTTGCCGAACTTGCTGGACCTGGTGCAACACGTCGACCAGCTCAAAGTGGGCGGTGACATTGGCTGGGAAGAACCGGTCAACCTGCTGTCCCTGCCGTCGATGATCTGGCAGTTCGTGCTGCAGGATGAAGGTGTTGGTTTCTGGCCGCCGCTGTTCTGGCTGTTTCCGTTGCTGCTGGTCGCGGTCGTCGTGGTGACCGCCTGGCGCGACCGCGAGCGCTATCGACCGGCGAGCCTGCTGGCGTTGTTCTTTCTGCTGCCGCTGCTGCTGGTCTACGCCGTGTCGTTTATTTCACCGGTGTTTATCGAGCGTTATCTCACGGTGTACGCCCTGGCTTTGCCGATCCTGCTGGCGCTGGCCATCGACCGTTTGTCTTGGCTGGGTGCGGCGGTGTTTGTGCTGTTTGTCGGCGTGGAGTTGGTGGGGCTGAAGAACAACTTCGCTGTGGATGAACACGACCAGTTCAACGTGCCCGTGGAATTCGTCAACCGTAACTACCAGGAAGACGACCGCATCGTGCTCAGCGACATGATGTGGTACCTCAGCTACGTGTATTACGACCAGACCGATGCCCAGTTGCAGCTCTACACCCCGCCAAAACCCGATGGCACGCCGACCCGTCCCAACGCCTACGGCTTCGGCACCCTGGTGGACCAGGACGGTGGTCGTATATACCTCGACCACTTGTCGGCATTGCCCGAAGGCACCCGCCGCGTTTGGCTGATCAGCAGCAACGAAGCCCCGGACGATTTCGCCCCACTGCCTGCGGGCTGGCGCGAACTCAGCCGCCAGGACGGTGGTGGCGCCAGGGCGCGGTTGTTCGTGCTGTGCAACGCGCCATCGGCGCAACCCGAGGGCTGCCGCTAGACTCGTTTCAACCGCCTTTATCAGGAGCTCATCATGGAATCGCCTGTGCATAGCTTGTCGTCATTGTTCAAACAGCTGGGCCTGCCGGATGACCCGGTGAGCATCGAAAAGTTTGTGTCCGTTCACTCGCCACTCAAGTCTGAGCTGCATCTGGCGGACGCGTTTTTCTGGACGGGCAGTCAACGGGCGTTTTTGCGTGAGGAGATTCTGGAGGATGCGGATTGGGCTGAAGTGGTGGATGAGTTGAACTTGATGTTGAGGGGTGGGCGAGGAGGGCAGAAAGCTTAGGCAACACCGTCGGATGTGAAAAATCTGATGAAAGGATGAAGGATCTGTGTAGAACGCTCTGTAATCAAACTGCTCGGTGTTGCTGAGTGGGACAAAAATAGACCAGAATAAAGCACCTAATTGAGGTCTTTATTATGCAGATTGTCTTGGCCGATATGGCCGTCAGTGTTTCCGAACTTAAAAAAAACCCCTCTGCAGTGCTGAGTGGTGCGCACGGTGGCCCGGTTGCTGTGCTCAACCATAACCGTGTGATGGGTTACATGGTCCCCGCCGAAGTATTCGAAGCGATGATGGATCGTTTAGATGACTTGGAGTTGGCTGAACTCGTTCGTCAGCGTAGCCACGAGACGCCTGAGCCGGTGAACCTGGATGACCTATAAGCTTGAATTTCTGCCTTCGGCACGTAAGGAGTGGGACAAGCTCGGACACACATTGCGAGAGCAGTTTAAAAAGAAGTTGGCCGAGCGTCTTTTGTTGCCGCGCATACAGTCTGACGCGCTGCATGGAATGCCAGATTGCTACAAGATAAAACTCAAGGCTTCAGGCTATCGCTTGGTTTATCAGGTAATCGAGGCGCGTGTAGTAGTCGCGGTCGTCGCGGTAGGTAAGCGTGAGCGTAGCGATGTTTATGAGCGCGCTAAAAAGCGGTGAGTTTTGAAACGTCGGGGGTATGTACGAAACCATGACGCCATGGTTGGGCAAGCCAGCCCATATTGCGAAGCGCAGAAATCAGCCCCTCCCCATCCGCAAAATTGTTTCAAAACTTGACGCATCCTCCTCCTTCCACCATATTGATAGTTAGCAAACTAACTGTATGCGAACTATCCAGTGCCTCAATCCCTCGAACAACTCCAGATGAACCTCAGCAGCAGCATGGTGGTGGGCGCCCGTAATTGGCGCAAAATCTGCCAGACCACGCTGGTGAGCTATGGCATCTCCGAAGCCTGCGCCGTGCCGCTGTTGATGATCGGCCGCTTGGGCGACGGTGTGCACCAGGTCAAAGTTGCCCAGGCATCCGGTATGGAGAGCCCATCCCTGGTGCGCCTGCTCGATCGCCTGTGCAGTGACGGCTACGTATGCCGCACCGAAGATGTCCACGACCGTCGCGCCAAGGCCTTGAGCCTTACCGAGCGTGGCCGTGAGCTGGTGCAAGCGGTGGAAGTCCAATTGGTGCGCCTGCGCCGTGAAGTGCTGGCGGACATCGACTCCACCGATATGGAAGCCGCGCTGCGTGTGCTGCGGGCCTTTGAGGCAGCGACGCTTTGAACGGATTCTTTACCGGTTTTCCGCCGGCCCGCGACTGGTTCTACGGCGTGCGTACTTTCGCCGCGTCGATGATCGCGCTCTATATCGCGATGCTGATGCAAATGCCGCGTCCGTACTGGGCGATGGCCACGGTGTACATCGTCTCCAGCCCGTTTGTCGGCCCCACCAGTTCCAAGGCCCTGTACCGCGCCATCGGCACCTTGATGGGCGCGGCGGCGGCGGTGTTTTTTGTGCCGATGTTCGTGCAGTCGCCGTACATTTTGGTGGTGGTGATCGCACTGTGGACGGGCACTTTGCTGTTCCTCTCGATGCACCTGCGCACCGCCAACAACTATGCCTTGATGCTCGCTGGCTACACCTTGCCGCTGATCGCCCTGCCGGTGGTGGATAACCCGTTGGCGGTATGGGATGTGGCCGAGGCGCGAACCGAAGAAATCTTCCTCGGTATTGCGGTCGCCGCCGTAGTGGGTGCGATGTTCTGGCCGCGCCGCCTGATGCCCGTGTTCGATGGCTCGGTGGCCAAGTGGTTTGCCGATGCTCAGGTCTACAGCCAACGCTTTCTGACGCGCAATGTGCAGCGTGAAGAAGTCAGCACTTTGCGCAGCGGCATGGTCGCCACTTTCAACACCCTCGAATTGATGATCGGCCAATTGCCTCACGAAGGCGCGCGGCCGCAAACGGTGCGTAACACCAAGGAACTGCGCGGGCGCATGATCCACCTGCTGCCGGTGGTGGATGCCCTCGACGATGCGCTCTACGCCATCGAACATCGGGCGCCGGAATTTCTCGACCGCATCCAGCCGATTCTGGAAGCCACAAGCCAGTGGCTGGAAAACACTCAACAAAGTGCACCGTTGGAAAGCTGGCGCGCCCTGCGTGACCAGGTCGACGCCCTGCAACCCCAAGGCGAGGCGCTGGACGACCGCCACACCCTGCTGTTTTCCAACGCGCTGTATCGCCTGGGCGAATGGATCGACCTGTGGCAAGACTGCCGCAGCCTGCAAGCGGCCATCCAGTGCGAAAGCCAGGACAGCTGGCGCGCCGTGTATCGTCACTGGCGGCTGGGTCGGCTCACGCCATTCCTTGACCGTGGTCTGATGTTCTATTCGGCGTTTTCTACCGTCACCGCGATCATCGTCGCCTCGGTGCTGTGGATCCTGCTGGGCTGGACCGACGGCGGCAGCGCGGTGATTCTGGCCGCCGTGGCGTGCAGCTTCTTCGCCTCGATGGACGATCCGGCGCCACAGATCTATCGGTTCTTTTTCTGGACCGCCATGTCGGTGCTGTTCGCCAGCCTGTA
>PJQF01000202.1_pt1 | contig 29848 bp, 28 predicted proteins | sample 1503741 | NCBI WGS metagenome assembly PJQF01 (sample SAMN07775949, study PRJNA414020) | Biofilm metagenome, whole genome shotgun sequencing project. | isolation source: biomolecule (vanillin) treated reverse osmosis membrane biofilm | place: India: Nagpur | collected 2017-03-21 | reverse complement strand
GGTGTATGATCCGAAAATCTTAGTTTTAGACGAAGCCACCTCTTCAATTGACACTGAAACGGAAGAGATGATTCAGAATGCCATATCGAAGATGATGATTAACCGAACTTCAATTGTGATCGCGCATCGTCTTTCCACCATTCAAAAGGCCAACACCATCATCGTATTGGACAAAGGAGAAATCAAAGAATCGGGCAATCACGAAGAGTTATTGCAAAAAGAGGGGTATTATGCTCAACTGCATCAAATGCAGTATAAAGATGTGATTTGACCATTGATCGATAATTTTCATCCATTCGACCTAAAAAAGTTATATTTGCTTGAATGCCCCGATTCAAGTACATCCCCATTGTTCTTTTTTGGCTCTTTTTGGCCGTTTATCCGGCTTTTTCGCAAGTCAAGAAAAGTGTGCGCAGCGCGGGTTATGGCATGCCAAAAGTTTCAAGGGGCAAAGCCATGATCATGTGCCCTATTTTTGAAGAAAGTAAATATCCTTATCAGGGTGTTGGTTTTAAATTGGGTGATCCATTCGCATTTACTTACAAGTTTTATCCCAGTAAGCACTGGGCTTTTGCGGTAGATGCCGGAACAGCCGCCAGCGGACTCTACAACACCTATTACAAAGGAGTTTTCGCAAGTTACTTGCCGGATACCCTCCAAAACAAAGATCAAGGAGTCAAATACCTTACTCACCTTATTAATTCAGATTGGTTTCTGGAATCAAAGTTTTTATATCAGTGGGATGCAGAAAAGATTTCGAAAGGCCTACAACTGTATGCGGGCTTAGGCATGCAATGGAGAAACGTTTCCATTCAATACGACTACATCCGTGATATCGATCGTACTGAAAGTCGCTTTGGTCGATTTAATCAAAACCGCTTCACTTATGGATTGGTTACACTGGTGGGCTTCGAATATTCGTACTTCACGTTGCCCGTTTCTGCGTTTATTGAAGTAGAAATGTTTACCGATGCATTTGCTGATCCTGGCTATCAGCGGTTTCAGGGTGGTGTAGGACTTCGTTACATATTCTAAATCTTCCAAGTTATTCTATAGATGATCGACCCGGCTACGTGGGTCTGTTACCCTTTTTTAGATACAGCCCTTATCCTGCTCAAATCAACCTTCCTGAATTTACAGATGATCTTAAAATAATAGCGTCTTGCTCCCTTTCAGAAACAAGACGCTGTTATCGAAATTAAGTATATCGATTACCCTTTTCTCAGGATGCTATTCTTTTTGCTATAGGTAAAATAAATTACTAAGCCAATAGCCATCCAGATGGCTGCGGACACCAATGTATCTTGACCTAATGAAAATATCATGGCTGAGCAAACCACCATTCCTAAAATTGGAACCAATGGAACCAACGGAGTCTTAAATGGTCTTACAGCATCCGGATTTTTAACACGCAACACCCAGATACCAACACATACCAACACAAATGCAAATAAAGTACCGAAGCTGGTCAAATCTCCGGCTACACTGCCCGGAACAAAGCCTGCAAACAATCCCACGAAAATGAAAAGCAATGCGTTTGATTTGAAAGGCGTGCGGAATTTTGGATGCAACTCAGAAAATACTTTCGGCACCAATCCATCTTTTGACATTGAATAGAATACCCGAGACTGTCCCATCAACATCACCAAAATCACCGAAGAGAATCCGGCCAAAATTGCTACTGTTACTAATGTGCCGAGCCACTCATAACCGGGCATATAGGTTTTGATGGCATATGCTACGGAAGCTTCTTTTCCTGCAATCTTAAAGTCTTGCCAGTTGGCCACGCCTGTCAATACGTGTGAGAATAAAACATATAAAATAGTGCAAATCAACAATGAGCCTAAAATACCAATGGGCATATCGCGCTTTGGATTTTTAGCTTCCTGTGCAGCTGTAGATACAGCATCAAAGCCAATGAACGCAAAGAACACAATACCGGCACCTCCTAGCACACCGCCCCAACCATGCACATTCCAGCCTTCGTGGCCAGGAGTAGTTTCAGGAATCATGAAAGGAGTATAATTCGCTTCGTTGATGAAGCCCCAGCCAATTACAATAAAGATCAGTACGATAGCCACTTTTACAAAAACGATCACCGCATTTAAAGAAGCTGACTCTTGCGTTCCTTTGATCAACACCAACGTAAGGATGACCAAAATAAAGAGGGCGGGCAAGTTGATAATACCAGATGTCCCGTCCAGTGCAGCTTCAAATGGCGAGTGACATAATTCATACGGTATGACACCCCCCAACAAATTATTAAGATATTCACTCCACGCGATCGAAACGGTGGCCGAAGCAAGTGCATATTCTAAAACCAAAGCCCAACCAATGATCCAAGCCATGAATTCACCCATCGTGGCATAAGCGTATGCGTACGCGCTTCCGGCAATCGGAATCATGGAAGCAAACTCGGCATAGCACAAGCCTGCAAAAGCACAGCCCACGGCAGCCACAATAAATGAGATCATTACAGCAGGACCGGCTGCAGAAGCAGCTGCATCAGCCGTGCGCACAAAAAGGCCGGCTCCGATAATAGCCCCAATTCCCAACGCGATCAAATTACCAACGCCCAGGGTACGCTTCAGTCCCTTGCTTGAATCACCCTCTTGTGCCATTAACTGCTCAAGGGGTTTCTTTATAAATAAACTCATGAAAAGGTAAGATTAGGTTAATACAATCCCTAAAAGTATAAATAATAATGAATTTTTAACTTATAGTTTTTGCGCAGCGGCATGAATGCATTAAGGAATGCTAAATAGTTTGAGTGCCTCCTATTTTTTCACCTTGGCGGGATCGAATTTCACCTTTACAAGCACCTCACTTTCTACCGGTACATCATCTTCGGTTGATGCCGTCCATTCGGGGCCTTCTTTCACAAGTCGAATGACTTCTTCATCGCAGCCACTGCCCAAACTTTTCACCACCTTAAACTCATCCAGGCTTCCATCCACGCGCACCGTAAATCGAATGGCTACTTTGCCCTTGACGCGTTTGGCCAAAGCCTCTTTAGGGAATTGCAAATTGTTGTCGAGGTATGCATCGTATGCTTTCAGACCTCCTTCTGGAACAGCGAGTTTGATGATGGGAGCTCGATCACTGTCGTCATTATTTCGCACACCGGTTACGACCACCTCGCTCAACTGTGAAACATCAGGTGCCAAGGCCACATTTAATTGAGGTAGCTTGGCTTCTACTTCTTTGGATTGTAAGCCAATAAATGAAAAGACTAATTTTTGTTGTGGAGCTACATTGGATAATTGAAAAAACCCATCCATGTTGGTCACTGTGCCCACTTGCGTTCCTTTTACTACCACATTCACACCCGGAAGCGGAGTACCATCTTCCAATGAAGTTACCTGACCTTTGATAAAGTTGATGGCCATGGCGGAGTCGCTTTGTACGGAAGGGACAGGGCTAGATAAACTAAACGATCGCTTTGCACGATAAAGATCTTGTGCATCGGCTTTTTTCTCAACCTCCGCTATAGCTTTATCTGTCAACTTAAAAAGAGCCATTTCATCGGTAGCGGGTTTTGCTGCTGTTGCAGGAGCCGATTCTGCTTCCGCAGAAGATACTTGTGTTGTTGAAATGGGTTCAATGACGGGTTTTTCTTCTTTGGCTTTTGCCATTTTAGTGTCCTTCTCAACAGCTACTCCGTTCATTATTTCCTTTATTGGAAGAGGAGGCTGATCAATAGGCTTATTTTCTATTGTATCTTGATGTGTGCTGTTTGAAGAACTAGAAGGTTCTTCTTTTTTCTCGTTAGCGGCAGTTTCTTTATTTAGAACGAGTTGTGATGCATCTTTTGGAATCAATTGATTACCGATCCAAAAAATCCCCACTAACAACAAGACAGACGCTGCGATGCGTAGAGGCCAAACCCAAGGCTTGTTTGATTGAACGGCAGCCGGTGAAGCCTGCGAAGCGGCAATCACAATTTTTTCTTTCGATGTCAGTTTAGCAGTCACCTCTTGAAGATCCTGTGCAAAATCCTCAGCTGCAATTTGCTCCGCACCTTCCAACGCATCGGCCAAAAAGGGATCGTGCAAGGCACGCTTTTCGAAAGCATGCATTTCAGCCGGGGTCATTTTGCCCATTCGGTAGCGTTCCAGATCGTTTTGCCAATCAGCCATTTTGCTCCATGCAATTTTTTAAATTCCGTTTTCCGTTTTGGATATAACTCTTCACCTGATTCATATCAAAGCCTGTCAACTCAGCCACTTCTTTGTAACACTTTTCCTCCAAAAAGAAATGCCGCACACATTGTTGCTGTTCCGCAATCAAGGCTTCAATACACTTTTCCAATTTACTAAGATTTCCCTCCATTTCGGGCTCCTCTTCCAGATGCAGCAGGAACTGGTTTTCCACAAGCTGCGGTGATATTTCTTCTGTAAATCGACCTTTCCTAGCACGAAGCTGCATTAAACACTGATTTCGGGCCGTTACATACAGCCAGCTTTTAAAATTTTCCACATCGTGTGTTCTCAGTGTAGTCACCAGTTTCTCAAACAGTTGCATCACCCCATCCTTGGCTTCATCGCGGTCTTTCAGGTATTTGAGGCAAACTCCATACACCATGGAAGTATAGCGTGCATACAATTGCCCCGCATGGGCTACATCGCCCGACTCTTTATAAAGTCGCAGCAACTCTGCATCGGATGGGGTCTGGTTTTGCACGCCTCAATATAAAATATTTTACCGCTTGTTGTGGAATTCCCTTTGCTCCGGCATCTGTAAGGAAAATTAAAACTAATCTGTATGAAAAAACACGTAATCATTCTGGCGGTTTTGCTGATTGCTTCGATGGGGTTTATTGCCCCGGAAGAAAGAACCATCAGCGGTAAAGTAACTTCTGCCGAAGACGGAAGCGCATTACCCGGAGTAAATGTAGCCCTGAAAGGAACAAAGCTTGGGACTGTAACCGATGCTCAGGGAAACTACCTGCTCAAGGTTCCGAATAGCGGAGGCATCTTAGTCTTTTCATTCATTGGATTAATAACCAAAGAGGTTGCCATTGGATCGAAAAACAGAATTGATGTTTCGCTTTCGCTGGATGTAAGTCAGTTAAGCGAAGTGGTAGTTACTGGCTACGGGGCGATGCACAAAGAAAAAAAGATACGTGGGGCTGTACATAGTATAAAAGCAGACGCTCTTCCTTTGTATGCTGACTTTGAATCAGATAACACCTACTCAAACACCGAAGAATACGCAGGCATTAGTGAAAATGGTTTTCACGATCCGTTGAAAGATCCGCTCTCTACGTTTTCGATTGATGTCGATGCCGCTTCTTACAGCAACATTCGCAGGTTCATTCATTTAGGCCAGCGCCCCCCAAAAGATGCCGTACGGGTGGAAGAGATGATCAACTATTTCGATTATGACTATGATCAACCCAAAGGTGAAGATCCATTCTCCATCACCACAGAAATTTCCAGCACTCCCTGGAACCCAAAGCACAAATTGGTTCACATCGGATTGCAAGGAAAAAATATCGCGAAAGACAATCTTCCTCCTTCCAACCTAGTTTTTCTGATCGATGTGTCGGGGTCGATGAGCGATGAAAACAAATTGCCTTTGTTAAAAGCTTCTTTTAAGTTATTGGTGGAACAATTGCGTGAGCAAGATCGTGTGGCAATCGTAGTGTATGCCGGTGCCGCAGGCTTAGTTTTACCAAGCACCTCCGGCAGCGACAAAAAGAAAATCATTGAATCCTTAGAGAATTTACAAGCTGGCGGATCAACAGCCGGTGGTGAGGGCATTCGTTTGGCGTATGAAATTGCCAAAGAGAATTTTAAAAAGGGAGGCAACAACCGGGTGATCTTAGCTACGGATGGCGACTTTAACGTAGGCGAATCCAGCAACGATGCCATGGAAAAATTAATTGAATCCAAAAGAAACGATGGCGTTTTCTTAACCACGCTCGGCTTCGGTATGGGCAACTACAAAGATTCTAAAATGGAAGTGCTGGCCGATAAAGGAAATGGCAACTACATGTACATTGATTCCATTTTAGAAGCTCAAAAAGCGCTCGTGAATGAATTTGGAGGCACTTTGTTTACCATTGCCAAAGATGTGAAACTTCAAATCGAGTTTAATCCGGCCAAAGTAAAATCCTATCGCCTGATTGGTTACGAAAACCGAATGCTGAAAAGTGAGGATTTCAATAACGATAAAAAAGATGCTGGCGAGTTAGGCTCCGGCCACTCAGTGACTGCCTTGTACGAAGTAATTCCGGTAGGTGTAGAAAGTAGTTTTGATTTAGTTGACGCTTTAAAATATCAGCCTGCGAAAAAACAAGAGCCAGTTCAAGTAGCGAAATCTGATTTAAGCAATGAGATTCTCACCGTAAAATTTCGCTACAAAAAGCCTGATGGCGATGTAAGCAAACTGATTGTTCACCCTTTGGTAGACCAGCCTGTAGCACTCGATAAAACATCTGACAATTTCAGATGGTCGGCTGCGGTAGCTGCATTTGGAATGATCTTACGTGAATCGGATTATGTAAAAAAATATAACACGGCCGAAGCCATCCAATTAGCACAAAGCGCCAAAGGCAAAGATGTAGAAGGGTATCGGATTGAATTCATTAATCTGATGAAATCGACTCCGGCTGTGGCCATGCGTTAAATCAAAAAAACAATAATAAAAAAACCCGACTAGTCAGATAGTCGGGTTTTTTTTTGACTGAATTGCAGCTAATTTGCCAGACTAAATGAATTCGCTGTCCGGCCCAAGTGTTTCCATCGTGCTCGCCACCTATAATGGTGAAAAGTACTTGCGCGAACAGTTAGATAGCCTTTTTGCACAAACCTATCCGCTATTAGAAATCATAGCGGTGGATGATTGCTCGTCCGATTCGACTGTTGCGATTTTAAGAGAATATGCGGCAGCACATCCCATTTTGCATATCTTTCAAAATGAAGTCAACCTTAAACACAACCGCACTTTCGAGCGCGGCATTCAGTTGGCTAAAGGAGATTGTATTGCGATGTGCGATCAGGATGACATTTGGCTGCCAGAAAAAATTTCGTCACTCATGGCCCAATGGTTGCCCGATAGTTTATTGATCCACTGCGATTCTGAATTTATTGATGCTGACGGAAAAAGCATGAATCGAAAGATATCGAGCATTAAGAATCTGCAAACGTATTTGTCACCGGTTCCATTTATCATTGGAAATACGGTAGCAGGACACGCGGCTATCTTTCGCAAAGAATTAATCAAAAGTATTTTGCCGTTTCCTTCCATTGTGATTCATGATTGGTGGATGGCATTTATCGCAGCCACGCAAGGGCCAGTTCAATATGTAAATAAACCCCTGATTCTATACCGTCAACACGCGGGGAATGTGATTGGCGCAATCAAAGTGAAAGGGCAGAAAAAGAAAAAAGATAAGTCCGAGCTACAGCAACGTATTCGCGAGCGGATGAAGTTATTCGCTCAATCGTGTCCGGAAAATCACTCTGCCAAAAAGTTATTGAGTCAATTAGCAAGCAGTTATTCCAGCTTTAGCTTGTCAAACAATTTTTTGCGGATGAATCTTTTCTTTGTTAATCAAGAACAATTATTAGCCACTAAAACCCGATCACCCTTTCGTAAGTGGCTCTTTTGTGTGAAAATGTTCTTCACGGTTCAGTAAAACGTCACCATTTTCAGCCTGATATTTTAGTACATTTACGGCACCAAAATCTATCCTGCATGGCAGTCTACGGCAATCAGCGCTATCTCAAGTTATTTGAAAACGTCAGTAATACTCGGATCTATTTCTTAGATAAAATCAAAAAACAATCGGAGTTAGTTTTTATCACTAAGCCCATTGCCATTAAAGTTCGCGTGCCGCGCAGGCTCATGCTGATCTTCAAAGAAATTTTCATGTCCGATGTATATAGCATTCATGAATTGGCTAAAGGATTAAATGAAAATTCTGTCGTTTTGGATATTGGTGCCAACGTGGGCTTTTTCAGTGTGTTACTCTTATCCAAAAAGAATATCAAAAAAATTATAGCCTTCGAACCGATTCCGGTTAACATTCAAACGCTCAAAAAAACCATCGCAGAAAATAAAGTGCTGCAAGAAAAATTAGTGCTGCAAGAGAAAGCAGTGACCGGCCAACCGATGGGCGATCTTACTTTGTTCTTAGACAGTGAAAAAGAGTTAACAGAGAACGCCTCCGTCTTCTCCGGCTTCGAATCCACACACGCACAAAAATTAGTAGTTCCCAGTATTTCACTGGCTCAGATTTTTCAAGAAAACAATCTTGATCAGGTAGATTTTGTCAAAATGGATTGTGAAGGAAGTGAGTTTGATATTCTATACAACACAGACCCTTCGCTATTGAAAAAAATCAAACACATGATTTTGGAAGTACATGATTTGGATGATGCCAAAAATAATACCGAATACATGAACTCTTTTTTGCAGTCGCATGGGTTTACTACCACCTATTACCGGTTAAGTGCGAAATCTCATGTGATCAATGTGCATCAGAAAGCGTAACGTATGTTGAAGGTTTTATTTTTATCCAAAGCCGATCGCCCCGACTACCTCTGTGATATGATCTATCACGGGCTCAAAACTTCTGAAGACATTTTGGTGGAAGAAGTGAATACACCTCACTACATGTATAGTTATTACATGGCTCAAGGGGCATTGTATGGCAAAGGTTTTACTATGTATTGTCATCTCAAAAGTTATCCAACCTGTATACCTGTGCCGGAAATGAAACGAAGAGTAGAGAAAAAGTACTACGACTTCATTATTTACGGATCCATTCAACGGTTTGAAAAGTATTATGATTTAATCACTTATCACTATTCAAAAGATAGAGTTATTACCGTAGATGGTGAGGATGAAGATCGATTAGATCTTCGGTTTACACGAGATAGTACGTATTATAAAAGGGAATTGAGTGTTGAAAACGCACTGGTTAAACCGATCACTTTTTGTATCCCTGAATCATTAATCGTTCAGAACGTCCCTGCCAAAACAAAGCGAGTGGCACACATTGTACCCGGTGATTTATCCACATACATTTTTGATCGGGTAGAAGATTATTATCAAGACTATCAAACTTCTGTTTTTGGCATTACGCGAAAAAAAGGTGGCTGGGATTGCCTGCGCCATTATGAAATTTTAATGAATGGATGCATTCCTTACTTTATCGATTTGAAGAGTTGCCCGCAACTCACGATGCATCAATTGCCAAAAGAACTGCTTTTAGAAACAAACGAACATTACGAAAAAGGAACCGACTTCGATCATGCTCAATACGAGCAGGAATTACTAAACTACACCCGACAGCATCTCACTACGAAAAAATTAGTGGCGTATCTGCTATCACGTTAAACTCGGCTATCCCGAAAATAGCCATTGATGGTGGAAAAACATTCCAGAACATATCCATTATCCTTCAAATATTTCACGATCGGATCATCGTTATTTTCCGAAAGTTTAAATTCATGGATTTCAATTACAATAAACCGCGGACGGTATTTATTCAAATTCACCGACATCAAAGCATGGAGGTCGTGGCCTTCAACATCAATACTAAGTAAATCAATGGCTGTTCCTTTCGGCAGGTGCTTGTCGAGAATGGTTTCGACTCGCTGCGTTATCATCTTCACTTCTCGGTTAAACTCCCAATGTTTTTTCCATTCCTCCAATTGATGCTGATCAATCGTGGAAACAGCCGGGACTTTATCGGAAATATGGAAAGTCACTTCTTTTTCTACATCTGAAACTGCCGCATGTACAACGGTATCAAAAGGACGCGCTTTCCTAAACTTTTGACAGAGTCTTTCATTTGCATCCACACAGATACCGTTCCATCCGGATACGTATAGGAAAAATGTATTTGAAAAATAGATCGGTGTATTGCAACCAATATCTACATAAACGCCATCCTTACGCTCACGCAACAAAAACTTCAGCACCGTATCTTCTCCGGTTTGTGAAAAATAAATATTTGCCTCATTCGCCATCATTTTCTTTATCAGAATGAGAAAACTAAACCGAAGGGCTGCTAAAAAAGGTAGTTTTTTAAATAACTTTGCGAAGGTAATCTTCATGTAGATTCGTGGCTATGATTCTCCGGTGTGAAGATAACTTAAATATTAACTTGAAAAGGATCCAATGCCGAACTCTGCCTCTCTTTTAATCTCGACTTATAATTGGCCCCAGGCATTAGAGCTCTGTCTCCTCAGCGCTTTGGATCAAACGGTTTTGCCCGGAGAGATTCTGATTGCGGACGATGGCTCAACGGAAGAAACCAAATTACTGATTCAAGAACTTCGAAAAAAAACAACAGTGCCCATCCGGCACTTCTGGCATGAAGATATTGGCTTTCGAAAAACGATTATCCTTAACGAAGCAGTTCGCCACAGTCGTTTTGACTATGTAATACAAACTGATGGTGATATTTTACTTCATCGCAAATTTATTGAAGAGCATCTAACAAACGCCAAAAAGGGTTTTTATCTGCGTGGCAGCCGCACCTTGATTGATGAGCCAACCACGAAAGAATTAATTGTCTCCAAGAATCATCATATAACTTGGTTGAGTAAGGGAATCAAAAATCGTTTCAACTCCATTCACAATAGTATAGTTTCTAAAATCTTCATGCTTTTCAATAATCCGCGCTCCATTGAGGGTGTCAAGGGTTGTAACTTCTCGTTTTGGAAAAAAGATTTTGAGGCTGTAAACGGATTTAACACAGAGATCGTAGGCTGGGGCAGAGAAGACAGTGAATTGGCTATTCGGCTAATTAACAATCAGGTGTACAAACAACATCTCAAATTTCAAGCAGTTTGTTTTCACTTGCACCACACTATCTTCTCTCGTGATAGGGATGAACGTAACATGAAAATGCTGGAAGCGGCCATTCAAAACAAAACAGTATGGGCTGAAAAAGGATATACACAAACAAATCCGGTAATTGAGTATTAATGAAAGTTGCAGCACATATTCCATTCTTTTTTGTCGAATCAAGAATTAAATACCTCCGGCAAGTGGTCGACCATTTGCAACACATTCCGGCAGAGATAGATATTTTCATCTACACCAATAATCATTCCGTTCGTAGCCATTTCGCACAACCCAATGTTTTTATCCAGTATTATGGATATTCGAAACATGGAAAAGTCGCGTACTTCAATGGATTGTGGAATCGACTCGGTCTCACTTCGCTGGTTCATCCCTACTACCTGACTTGGGAAAATCGCAAAGTGATCGAGAAAAACCTGGACAATTACGATGCTCAGCTATATTTAGAAGACGATATCTGTTTTACAGCCGAAAACTTCAATTACTGGCTTGCACACAAAGATGTTTGCTATCAGAATGATTTCAATTTGGCCTTTTTACGTTTTGAAGAATCCAGTCAACAAACCAAGTTTTTAACAGATCTTACGACTGTCCCTGAAAAAGTGATAGAACTAAACAATCTATTTTATCTATTAAACGATGTAAATCCTTATGGTGGATTTTGGATTTATGATCGGAACGAGCTCATTCGCTTTAGTCAATCGCAAGAGTGGCGATTTAATTTTGATGGATTTCCAATTCGTGAAAAATCGGCTATTGGATATCATTCTTTACAGATGAATCGTTTTCGGGGCAATCTCATTCCGCTGGTAAGCTACGATGCTCATACCGGAATAGCTAAGTTGCCAACTAGTTGTTTGGTACATCATCTTCCCAACACCTATATTGGTCATTCCCTCTTTTGTAAAGTTAAAGTGGAGACTTCTTCAGGCATCAGTTTTACATTACTTGATACATCAAAAACTTCGCCCATAAAAAGTTAAAAAATGAAAGTAGCCGGTTTTACAATGGTACGCAATGCGGTAAAGTACGATTACCCCGTAGTGGAAGCGATTACTTCGGTGCTTCCGCTTTGCGATGAGTTTATTGTAGCCGTTGGCAATTGCGAAGATGAAACTTTGGCCTTGATTGAAAGTATCGGGTCTCCTAAGATAAAGATTATTCACACCATTTGGGATGATACGCTTCGCGAAGGCGGCCGCACTTTTGCCTTAGAAACAGACAAGGCGTTTCAGGCGGTAGCCGCTGATGCTGATTGGGCCTTTTACATTCAAGCCGATGAAGTCATTCATGAAAAATACCATGATGCCGTGCGTCATGCGATGGTTAAATACAAAGACAACCGCTCGGTAGAAGGGCTCCTTTTTCATTACAAACATTTTTATGGTTCGTATGATTACGTGGGCGAATCGTGGAATTGGTACAGAAGAGAGATTCGAGTAGTACGGAACGACAAGAATATTTTCTCTTATCGCGATGCGCAGGGATTTCGCAAGAAGCCCAATGAAAAGTTGCACGTTAAACTGATTGATGCCTACATCTACCATTACGGTTGGGTGCGCGATCCGCGAGCGATGGTTCGAAAGCAGCGTGCTTTTACCAGCTATTATCATGATGACCAGTGGCTGGAAGAGAACTTAGCCAAAGCCAGTGAATTTGATTACAGCAACATCGACTCGTTAGAACTTTTTACCGATACGCATCCGGCCGTAATGAAAGATCGGATTGCCCGCAAAAACTGGAAGTTTGACTTCGATGTATCGAAGAAGAATTACTCGTTTAAAGAGCGGGTAAAGCGGTTTTTTGGCTTTCGTATAGGCGAATACAAGAATTACAAAATCGTTTAAACTTCACGTTCCAGAATCGGGTTTCCTTTACTACTTTTACCGCCTCATGGAATTGGAAGAAGAAGTACCCAAGCAAAGCTATTCAGAAAAAGAGAAAGGCGAGATCTTCAATCAGGAGTTTCTGCCTCATATCCATTCGATGTATAACTTCGGTTATCGCCTTACGCTTGATCGCGATGACGCAAAAGATCTAGTGCAAGACACCTATCTAAAAGCATATCGCTTTATAGAATCATTCCAAAAAGGAACTAATGCGAAGGCATGGCTGTTCCGCATCTTGAAAAACAGTTTTATCAACGATTACCGGAAGAAAAGCAAAGAACCGGCTAAAGTTGATTATCAGGAAGTAGAAACTTATTATAATTCAGAAGAGGTAGACCGACAAATCACCCCTGACCTGCGCGTGGAATCGCTCAAAGACATGATTGGGGATGAAATTTCGAATGCCTTGAACTCATTGGATGTTGATTTTAAAACGGTGATTATACTGTGCGACCTGGAAGGATTCAAGTACGAGGAGATGGCCAAAATTTTGGATATCCCCATTGGCACCGTGCGCAGTCGACTGCACCGAGCCAGAAATCTACTAAAAGAAAAATTGAGCGAATACGCCAAGTCAATGGGTTATAATAAAGCTTAGCTATGAACAATCCGATCAATCCTTTTGCAAAACCCGATCAGCAAAAACCGAGCTGCATGGAAATGTTGCAAACTATTTTGGATGGCCAAGCCACCGAAGAGCAGAAGCAATATTTCAAAATGCACATGGATAATTGCATGCCATGTTACAAGTCGTATGATTTGGATATGTCACTCAAGCAACTCGTTCAATCCAAATGCTGTGGTGGTGCCGCCCCCAGTGATCTGATCGAAAAAATAAAGCAGCAAATCGAACAAAAATCTTCATAGCGAATGGCCGGTAAAGCACTCATCTTCTCTGCGCCATCCGGTTCTGGCAAGACCACCATTGTAAAATACCTCCTCGAAAACAATCCTGATCTCGGCTTTTCTATTTCAGCCTCTACCCGCGACAGACGGGGAAGAACAGAAGTAGATGGAAAAGATTATCACTTCTTAACTCCGGAAGAATTCAAAGAGAAAATTGACGCCAACGAATTTATTGAATGGGAAGAAGTGTATGCCGGTAATTTTTACGGCACCCTAAAATCAGAAATCGAACGTATCTGGGCTGAAGGCAAAAATGTGATTTTTGATGTAGATGTGAAAGGCGGTATTAACCTGAAGAAGTATTTTGGCGACAAAGCACTTGCTATTTTCGTGAAAGTGCCTTCCATTGAAATTCTGGCACAACGCCTCAACTCACGCGGCACCGAAACAGAAGAGAGTCTTTCGCGTAGACTCTTCAAAGCAAAATTTGAAATGTCATTTCAAGATAAATTTGATGTAGTGTTGCTCAATGAGGACTTGGCTAAGTCGGTGGCCGAAGCGCAGGCATTATACGATCAATTCAAAAAGAAATAGCTTGATAAGCAACCAATGCAAAAAATTGGTCTTTTTTTCGGTTCATTCAACCCCATTCACATCGGGCATCTGATCATTGCCAATGTGATGGCAGAAAATACTGACCTCGACAAAGTTTGGCTGGTGGTCTCTCCCCAAAATCCGCTCAAGCCAAGCAAAGGTCTGCTTCATGAGTTCGATCGCTACGACATGGCCAAAGTAGCCGTGGCCGATCATTATAAAATCGAGGTGTCGGACGTTGAGTTTCATTTGCCCAAACCGAGTTTTACCATTCACACGCTGGCCTATCTTTCCGAAAAGCATCCCGGAAAAGAATTTAAGGTCATCATAGGACAGGATAATCTCGAAAGCTTTAAAAAGTGGAAGAACTATGAACAGATACTCGAACAATACGAATTGTATGTTTATCCACGGCCGGATGTAACAAATACAGAACTGATTCGTCATCCACATGTCAAAATGATTGATGCTCCCCTGCTGGATATCTCAGCCACATACATTCGTCAATGTATCAAGGCCAATAAGTCCATTCGATACCTCGTACCCGAATCCGTAGAAAATATGATCCGCACCAAAAACTTTTATCATTAGCGGAGCATCCTTAGACAACCTAAACTTGCTTACTTGCGTCTATGGCATTAATGAAAAAATTATTTACCCCACTATTTGCGTTTACTCTGTTAATTTCTTCATCCGCTTTCGCGGGAGGGATTCGGGGTACCATCAAAGGCGATGATGGAGCAATTCTTGCATTTGCCAGCGTATTTGTTAAACAAACTTCTGCCGGTGCTGCCACAGATATGGAAGGCCGATTCGAATTATCGTTGCCTCCTGGTCAATACGATGTGCTATTTCAATACCTAGGCTACGAAACCACACAACGCAAAATTGAAGTAGGCTCTGGCTTCGTTGAAATCAACATCGTGTTGAAAACTCAAGTAGTGGTTTTGCAAAACGTTGTAATCAAAGCCGGTAAAGAAGACCCCGCCTACACTATCATGCGCAAAGCCATTGGTAAAGCTAAATACCACACACAACAACTCGATAACTACACCGCCAAAGTTTACATCAAAGGAAAAGGCCAATTGAAAGATTATCCATGGTTTGCCAAGAAGGCAGTAGAAAAAGAAGGGATCACCAAAGACCGTGTATTTATCTCTGAGTCTGTAAGTGAAATCAAATACACACGCCCGAATAAGTTCGAAGAAAAAGTAATTGCAGTATACACGAAAGGAAAAGACCGTAACACCTCACCCAATCAATTTGTGTTTGGAAGTTTCTACGAATCAGAAATTGCTGAAGTGGTATCGCCCCTATCACCTAAAGCATTTTCCTATTATAAATTTGAATACCTCGGATCATTCAAAGACAACAACTATGAAATCAGCAAGATAAAAGTAACCCCTAGATCAAAAGGCGATAATGTTTTTGATGGAATGATTTTTATTGTTGAAGATTGGTGGAGCATTCACAGTTTAGATCTTCGCACCGTAAAATTGGGAATCAATTTTAAAGTAAAACAGATTTACAATCCCATCGAAGACAAAGCATGGCTACCAATTTCTCAGCAGTTTTTTGTAGACGGAAAAGTTTTTGGATTTGAATTTACAGCCGAATACCTCGCAACATTAAAGGATTACAAAATCACCCTTAATCCTGATTTGGTGGTAGCGGAGATGAAGGTAATCGATGAGAAGATTGAAAAAGAGGAAGCCAAGAAAATTGAAAAGAAATTCAGTAAAAAAGATCAACAAATTCAAGAGCGCCTCGCCTCGGGCAAAGAAGTAACCAACAAGGAGCTTCGCCAGATGGTGCGCGAATACGAGAAGCAAGAGCAAAAAGAAACTAAAGAACCGGAAGTACTTTCAGAAAGCACATTTACTGTAGACTCCGCTGCTTACAAAAAAGACTCCACCTTTTGGGCAGACATTCGTCCGGTAGCGCTTTCAAAACAAGAAGAGCGCGGTTACCAGATCAACGACAGCATCTCTACTGTAGAGCGTCAACGCGAGGAAGGTGACACACTCAAATCCCGTAAAGGAAAAAAAGGATTCAGACCTACAGATTTGTTGGTTGGCAACAGTTATCGCATCAACAAAACCACCGACTTCCGAATTCATTTTCCGTATGGTGGCTTCAACACAGTAGAAGGTTTCAATCTGATTTATCGCACCAGTCTCTACAAACGTTGGGTGATTAAAGACAAAACCGATTCAACCAAAAGGTCACGTACTTCGCGTCTTGAAATCAGTCCCATTGCGCGTTATGCTTTCTCTCGCCAGTTGCTCACCGGCAAACTGCGGGTAGAGTATCGCAACCAAAATCAACGCATCACCTTAGAAGGTGGCCGCTATGTGGAGCAGTTCAACAGCGATGAACCTATTCACTCTTTTGTAAACACACTTACCTCATTGTTCAGTGGCGACAACTGGATGAAATTGTATGAACAGGATTTCATCGATCTGAAATACCGCAATCGCATTGATGATAAATTTACGATTACTTCTTCTTGGGCACTTTCGAGAAGACATGAATTAGATAATCGCTCGGATTATACATTCTTCTCTGACAATAAAGAAAACTATCGCCCCAACGCACCGGTGAATGTAGAAACACTCAATACCGGTTTTGAAGATAATACAGCTTTTACCGGAGCAGTCGGAATTGAAGCGCGTCCTTGGCAGAAGTACAGAATTCGCAACGGAAACAAATTCCGCATCCAAAATTCATCTCCGGTGTTAAGCTTCAACTACAAGAAAGGTTTCAATGGCGTTTTTGGAAGTGATGTGAATTACGATTTGATAGAGGCAGGTATTCGTCAGCAAATTAAGTTTGGCATTCGTGGCACATTTGATGTCAATTTGAAAGCAGGAAAATTTCTGAATGCTGACAAGCTCTACTTCATGGACTACAAGCATTTTTTAGGAAACAAAACACCCATCATTACTACCGATCCAGTGGGAAGCTTCCGTTTGATGGATTACTATCTCTACAGCACGCGTGATCAATTTGTTTCAGTGAGTGCGCATTATCACTTCCGTAAATTTTTGATCACCCGCATCCCGATGATTCGCCTCATGGGTGTTCAAGAAAATTTCTTTGTCAATTACCTCAGCACACCTTCATCGAAGAACTTCACGGAAGTGGGCTACGGGCTGGATGGCATTCTTCGTATTTTCCGCTTAGAAGGTGCGGTGGCATTCACCAACGGAACCTACCAGGATTATGGATTTAGAATAGGTATCTCATCAATCCTATCGGTAAATTTTGGTGACTAAACAGTCAAACAGGTCTCAAATTTTATTGAAGTGCGCAAAGGCTAGTCATTGAATTTTCCGATCTTTGACGAATGCCTTTATCGCTCGAAGATTTTTTCCGATTACGTAATTCACTTCCCGTACTCGATGTACGGTCGGAAGGCGAATATGCACAAGGCCACATCGCAGGTGCGATCAATCTACCCATCCTGAATAACGAAGAACGTGTCATCGTAGGGACTACCTATAAACGTAAAGGTCCGCAGGAAGCGATTTACGAAGGCTTCCGATTAGTGGGGCCTCGCTTGAAGGAGATCGTACAGCAGGCTGAAAAAATAGCAGCCGGACAAGAGGTATTAGTGCACTGCTGGCGTGGGGGCATGCGCTCGAATAATTTCTGCCAGTTCATAGGCATGGCAAAAGTAAAGTCGCAGGCACTAAAGGGCGGCTACAAGGCTTATCGACAACTTGCTGCTGATTATTTCAAGAAGCCCTTACAACTGACGCTGATTGGCGGATGCACCGGAAGTGGAAAAAGTGAAGTGCTTCGCGAATTAGCCAAACAAGGTGAACAAATTTTAGACTTGGAGGCACTGGCCAATCATAAAGGTTCTGCCTTCGGTAGTTTAATGCAATCTCCACAGCCCACTACCGAACAATTTCACAATGATCTTTTTGAAAAACTCTTTCAATTGGATCTTTCGAAACGCATTTGGATCGAAGATGAATCCATCACCATCGGTAAAGTTTTTCTGCCACCTGATTTTTGGGCAACCATGAAAGCGAGCCTCTTGGTTCAAATGGATGTACCCAAAGAAATTCGCATTCAGCGATTAGTCAACGAATACGGCCCTGCAGATAAAATGGAATTTTTAGCTGCGATGGATAAAATTGTAAAACGCTTGGGCGGCCAGCATTACAAAGCAGCAAAAGAAAAATGGTTGGAAGGCGACATAGCCACCACCATCGATATTTTACTGACCTATTACGACAAGTATTATCTGGGAAGTATTGCGAATAAAAAAGAACGTGTAAAATTTGCACTCCCTTGGAATGGAACTGACTCATCTAGTTATGCAGAGATGCTTCGAAGAGAAACAGAAAAACAATTGTGATGTAATTCAAATTTAAAAATGACAGATATTAAACTCACTCAATATTCTCACGGTGCCGGTTGTGGTTGTAAAATTTCGCCTGCTGTTTTGGACAGTATGTTGCATTCTGATTTACCAAAAGCCAGCTATCCCAATTTGCTGGTGGGCAACGAATCGAAAGATGATGCAGCAGTTTATGATCTGGGTGATGGCACGTGCATTGTTAGCACCACCGATTTTTTTATGCCGATTGTAGATGATGCCTTTACATTTGGCGCGATTGCTTCTGTGAATGCGATTAGTGATGTATATGCCATGGGTGGCGAACCGTTTATGGCTATCGCGATCTTAGGTTGGCCGATTAACAAAATTGCACCGGAGGTAGCCAAACAAGTTTTGGAAGGAAGTAGAAAAGTATGTACCGAAGCGGGCATTCCACTTGCCGGTGGACATAGTATCGATTGCCCGGAGCCGGTGTTTGGATTAGCCGTGAGCGGCAAATTGAAAAGAGAAAACTTAAAACGAAACGACACCGCACGCGAAGGGTCATTGCTTTATTTAACAAAACCCATCGGCATTGGCATCACTACTACCGCACAGAAAAAAGGAATCGTTCAGGAAGCACATTTAAAAAAAGCGGTAGACACGATGTTGACATTGAATAAAATAGGAGCTGATTTCGGCAAACTGAATTATGTAAGTGCGATGACGGACGTTACCGGTTTCGGATTATTGGGCCATCTCACGGAAGTGTGCGAAGGAAGTAATCTCTCTGCTGAAATTGAATTTGATCGTGTACCAAAATTCGATTTCCTTCATGACTATCTTCAACAAAAATCAACACCGGGTGGCACACAGCGCAATTGGGATAGCTACGGAAATAAAATCAGTGCCCTAACCGATACACAAAGAATGATTTTGGCCGACCCGCAAACTAGCGGAGGTTTGCTTGTATGTGTGGATGTAGCACGCCAGCAAGAATTTGAATCATTTTCCAAAAGCAAAGGATTGGAGTTGACTTCATTCGGACATCTAGTAAAGAAAGCGGATAAAGCTGTAATCGTAAAGTAAACTTTTATGCAAAAGTATTTGATTGCCTTGTGTGCGGTTGGACTTCTACTGAGTTGCCAATCGAAAAAAAAGGAAGCTCCTTCCGATTTGATTGGCTACAACATCGTCAAAGTTTTTCCGCATGATAAAGATGCGTTTACGCAAGGTCTGGTGGTGGATCGGGGAAAATTATTTGAAGGCACAGGGCAGTACGGTACTTCGTGGATTGCCGAAGTAGACATTGCATCCGGAAAGCAAGACAAAAAAGTGCAATTGTCGAAAGAGTTTTTTGGTGAGGGGATTACTATCCTCAACAACAAAGTTTATCAGCTTACCTGGCAAAACAAACAAGGCTTTGTGTATGACCTCCGCACTTTCGAAAAAGTAAAAGACTTCAGCTATTCTCACGAAGGTTGGGGTATCACCCACAACGGAAAAAATTTATTGGTGAGTGACGGGACAAACAAAATTCATGTTCTCGATACATTAACCTTGCAAGAAGTTTCCACTGTAACCGTAACCGATGGTGACAAGCCAGCCGAGCGTCTTAACGAGTTGGAATTTATTGATGGCTTTCTGTATGCCAATCAATGGCAAACCAATTTCATTTTAAAAATCGATTTGGCAAGTGGAAAAGTAGTTGGCCGCATGGACATGACGAAGCTGGCCGAAGAGGTATTTCCTCTCAATCCCAATGCCGATGTATTGAATGGCATCGCCTACGAAAAGAAAAGCAAGTTGTTGCTGATCACCGGTAAACTGTGGCCCGCGATGGTGGCGGTAAAAATCAATTAATCCTTCCATTTTGTCACTCGAAGAAATCACACAGCAACTCTGGGAAGCATCCGAAAACAAAAAAAGGTGTCGCATTTCGCTGGATGGCGAACCACTACCTCGACTTGTTTGCCCCTATGGTGTGTGCACTACTTCCCGAAATCAAATTGTGTTGGTCTGCTGGCAAACAGGCGGCTTCACGAAGGCCGGAGGTAAAGAAGGCTATCGCAATCTTCAACTCGATCGAATCATATCTATCGAAACATTGGATTGGCATTTTCAAAAACGAACGGATTTTAATTCTACCGATGGCCAATATAAAGACTGGGTGTATCATATTTAAATGCAACTGAAAAATTTTTTAGATAGTCTTATTTTGCTGGGAGCCATCCAGGGCTTCATTATTAGCTTATTGCTTTATCTGAAAAAAGAAAAGTTGTATGCCAATAAATTGCTGGCTGTAATCCTTTTTCTAATCTCGCTCGCTTGTTTGAATCTCTACTTGCTTAATCAAAACATATTAAATGGGTCTACCATCTGGACTATCATCTCGCTGATAATCCCGCTGGTTATCGTCATGCCGATCGGACCGCTGGTTTATTTTTATACTGAATCTCTTTACGTGCCCGGATTCAAACTCAATCGCTCGCATCGGGTACATTTTTATTCATCTATTATTGACATCTTTCCTAGTTTGGTTGGTTTGATTTTTGTATTGGGAGCTATTCTACAAATCATTACGAATAATGAATTTAAAGTTTGGGATAATTTTATTTATCAATACAATGTGTATGCCGATTTCCCCCGATGGTTGTCGGTTAGTATTTATACCACTCTGGCGTGGAGAAAATGGATCTCCAACCGTCAACCAGAGGCGATTTCATGGCCCAAACAATTTCTAATCAGCTTTGCTATTTTTCAAAGCATTTGGTTGCTGCACTTAATCCCTTACCTCATCCCATCATTGTCGGATGCTTTGCTCGATTGGGTGGGCTGGTATCCGGTTTACATTCCGTTGACGGTGATGGTCTATTGGCTAGGATTCAATGGTTATTTGAAAGCACGTCCTTCAGTCACTGCAAAAAATATAGATGCTGAAACGATCCAAAAAACGCTGGCAGCATTAGAAAAAGTAGTGCATCAGGATCGGATGTTTCTTAATCCGGAACTGACCTTGAACGATGTGGTAAAGGCCACGAACATTCCACAGAAAACAATTTCAGCTGTATTAAATCAGCATGCCGGAAAGAGTTTTAATGAATTCATTAATCAATACCGAGTTGAAGAAGTAAAGAAACGATTATTGGAATCACAACCTCATCTCACTATCACAGGTATTGCCTTTGAATGTGGTTTTAACTCGCAGGCAACCTTTCAGCGTACATTCAAACAAATTACGGGCTTATCGCCTACCGAATTTATTACGCGGCAACAAAAAAACAGCTAAATCAACGCTCAAATCTAGATTTGAGAAGAAAAGGAAGCCTCAGTAGCGTTTCTTTACTTCAAAAAAGCCATGAAGCAGCCTCGCATTCTTTTTCTGATTCTTTTACTTTTTCCATTAATCGGCCTCGCGCAACCGGATACGCTCGCCACGAAAATGCTTTCGCCTGAGCAGATGCAGAAAGATTTTAATTATTTACGAAGGATTCTCACAGAAACACATCCGGGGCTCTATCGCTACACATCCAAAGAAAAAATGCAGTCTTCTTTGGACAGCGTCTTTCAACTATTCAACAAGCCATTGCCATTCTATGCGTTTTATAAAAATGTTTTATCAGTCATTTCGGATGTTCGTTGTGCGCACACCCATGCATTACCTACTGCAGACTTCAATCGCTACATTGGAAACATCCGCACATTTCCCTTCTTTCTATTTCCAATTGAAAACAAACTGTATGTTATTTTTAATGGTAGCACCGATCCACAGATTACCTTGGGGTATCAGTTGGTGCAAATTAATGGACGCTCTTCAGAGAGCATCATGCAGATGATCAAAAATCATTATTGGTCGGATGGATATATTGAGGTATCGAAGAACATGGCCTTGCAAGGAGGATCATTTAGTTTGTTTTACTATACGTTAGTTGAACACCCAGATCAATTTGATGTTGAGTTTAAAGACTTGAATGGAAACCTCTATCGCGCCACCGTGCCGGCTCAGAAATACGGAGTTACCGAAAGGGCTTACACGAAAAATAAAATCAATCAGAAAGCGAATCAATTGTACAACCAACGCCACAAAAATCCCTGGCGATTGTCCTTTCCGGCTGATGTTCCCAATACCGCTCTTCTTCGCTTTGATGGGTTTGGTGGCAAGGGAATGACTACCGGTGAAAAAGCGAAGCAGGGGATGCGAAAATTCATGGACGATGCCCTAAAAAAAATAGAATCTAAAAAGTGTACGAATCTGATTATTGATGTTCGAAGCAATCCGGGCGGGTGGGACAGTCAAGGCATTGAATTATTCACCTATCTAATGAAACAAGACACAGCTGTGCAATATTACAGAAAGATGCATGCGCTGATGGATACTTCTGAATTTCTGGCATTTTCTGATCTTTCCATGGAGGATAAAAAAAACCTGAAAACCGAGTTAAAGAAAGAACCTGATGGTACTTATTCTTTGCGAAAAGAATTCTCTCCCGACTTGCAGCCACAAAAACCAAAGCCGAATCGATTTAGAGGCACTGTTTACATCTTACAAAATGAACGTTCATTTTCAACGACATCAGAATTTTTAGCCGCATGCAAAACGTATCAGCTAGGCACACTGGTAGGAATGGAATGCGGTGGTGCCTACGAAGGAGGTAATGGAGCTAGTTTCATTCACGTAGAACTCCCTCACTCAAAAATTCAAATTGGTAGTCCATTGGTGTATTATTCAAATGCCACGCGGGGGCAATTCCAAAGAGGACGCGGCACCATACCCGATCACTTCGTGGCGGTTGAACCTTCGGATTTAGTTAACAACTACGACCGGCAGTTGGAGTTTGTGAAAAAACTTATTGGTAAGAAATAGGACAATCATTCTCCGTCCAACTATTTTCTTAAATAATTGAACGTTTCTGTGGTTCAGGTGTACTGCGCTACGAATTGCTTTATTTGATCTTGGCTCGCGGGCAAGCAAATAACAATCGAATGGACATGTTACACCGGATAAAAATCACTATGAAACGATTATTTATTTTACTCGTGGCTCTTCCCCTTCTGGGCTTGAGCTCACCTGCCGAACGAATCCTTCCAAAAACTTTGGAGATAAAAACAATTGCGTGGTATGCCGATCAGGCAAAAGCCTGGAAAATGGAAACCACATCATCTTCTAACAACGCATCAGCTTGGCTTAATTATTACACGGCTTCTGTATTTGCGCAAGAGCCTCCTCAAAAACTCACTGAAATTATTCGCCAAATGGAAACGGTCGTGCCCGATTCATTTGAACTTCTGGTAGCGAAGGGTTGGAACAAAGGATTAACATTGGAAGCACAAACATTTCTAAGATCTGCTTATGCACGAAATCCGGAAAGACCGGAAACTTATGCGCTCTTGCAGATGCTTTCAGAGTATGAATTAGATCCATCCGGCCGCTCTCAATTTAGCGATCGCCTGCTGAAAGGTGCCCAGGTATCCGCCTCACTTCTTAATTACAGTTACAATGTGCTTCAGTCAGTTGCTCCTTCCTCGATTCTCATTACCGAAGGCGAAAACACCACGATTCCATTGTATCTGTTACAAGACGCGTATGGTATCCGCAAAGATGTTTGCATTATCAATTTAGAAATGCTGAACGATGTAAACTATCTTCAACGAAAGTTCAAAGCGGCCAACATTACTTACACCAATAGCGAACCGTGGAATGTTTCTGCGCTTTGCGCCATGCTGCCGAAAGAAAACGCAGGCAAAAAATTCTACTACGCATTAACCATTCCCAAAGAGAATGTTCAAACGATTAAAGAATACCTGTATGTAGTAGGGCTTGCATCGCTGCACAGTTTAACCAACGTGGATAACATTTCGCAAATCCGAAAAAATCTTGAAAAAGAATTTCTGATGGACTATCTGTTGGTCGACTTCAATGGCAAATCAAGCCACGATGCCGGAAAGCAATTCAGTCCCAACTATTTATTGCCGATGATTCTGTTATATGAATCGTATATCAAAGAAGGGTCAATCGAAAAGGCACGAGAGTTAAAAAAAGTGATGGAAAAAATCGCACAAGATACCGGCAACGAAAGTATCATGGCGCGTTTTCTAGATAATGCCCCTGAAGAGATTCCTTTCTACCCTTCAAAGGTAAATATCAAATCCGTAGATGATGGCTTTAGACAAGTCTATCAAACGATCTACGCCTTTGATTCGGAAGTAACGAACGAACAATACAATCTTTTTTTGAATTACTTGAAGGATCACAATCTGACGGATCTCTATGAAAAATACAAGTTTGATTTTTCTGAATACAGTGAGCCGACCCTTTCACTGATGAAAGGATATACATCCGATCATGTCTCAACAAAAAAGAATAAAGGCTTCTCAAATTATCCGGCTGTCAATTTATCGTATGAGGCCGCAGTTGCGTATTGTGATTGGCTTACCGAACAATACAACCGTTCACCTGAACATAAGTTTAAAAAAGTAAAGTTTCGCTTACCTTCATTGAACGAATGGCAATTGGCGGCTGCCGGAATAAAAAACCCAACCTCTTTGAATCCGAATGAACAAAAAGTGGAAGTACGAATTACTCCTCCCGGAAAAGAATTTGATAAAGACTATGAAAAGAGAATTGTCTCGTTAAGTGACGCGGACATTCTTTATCCTTGGTTCCGATATTATGGCTTACGCAATAGCCCGATCAACAATAAAGGTTGCTACTTGGGAAATTTTAAAGTGCCTGATCAAATTACCTGTCCCGGCATAAAGAAGATCGGATTAGGAGCAGCGGATGGTTTCTTTGCTATGAGCGCTACCAAGGTGTATTTTCCTAATGATATTGGATTATACGATGTAGTGGGCAACGTAGCAGAAATGATTCAGGAAAAAGGGAAAGCGTGTGGTGGAAGTTGGAATCACGTTCCGGAAGAGTCAACCATCAAAAGCATCAACAGTTACACCAAACCGGATGCGGCTGTCGGATTCAGAATTTTCATGGAAGTAATTGAGAAATAAACTTCGTGCTATTTTTTAATCATGATTTAAAAAAACTGTCAGACGAAGCGCTGATGGAGAAAGCAAGCCAAGGAAGTGAGCGGGCATTGGAGGTGATTTATCATCGCTATAGCCAGCCACTTCTTCGGTATTTCTATCGGATGCTTTGGAAGGACAAGCCGAAAGCTGAAGATTTTCTACACGATCTGTTTATTCGATTGTTAGATAACCAATCGGCCTTTGACTCAAGTCGGAAATTTTCTACGTGGTTGTATTCGATTGCGCACAACATGTGCAAGAACGAATATCGAAAGCAGGTTTTTCGAAAGCAGGCAAACAGTCTAATGGTAATTTCTGATCACACAACTGAGTCTGCAGGCAATCAAATGGATCAGCTTGCGTTTCAACAAAAGCTGGATCAAGTATTATCAGAAGAAGATGAAGATGTGCGCACCATGTTCGCTTTACGCTTCGAATTGGAAATGGAGGTAACCGAAATTGCCCACATTCTTCAATGCCCGGAAGGAACCGTCAAATCAAGATTGTTTTATTTAAAAAAGCGGTTAGCGAATCGTTTACAGCAATATAAGTTGGTTTTAGAAAAATAATAAGTATGGAAAACATCGATCAAATCGAAAAACTTCTTCAGTCACGCAGTTATCAGGAATTAACAGCTGCTGAAAGAGAGTTCGTTAACACGGTCATTGATTCGGAAGAAGAGTATGAAGAAATGCGAAAAGTAAATTTTTCGTTGAGTGAAATAAAACATCAGTCACCCGTCTTTCAATCTTCGGCTGTGTGGCGGAAAATTAAAAGCACGCGTCACGCAACTCGCACTGTTTTAGCTTATCCTTGGTATGCAAAGCCAATTCCCTCTTACGCAGCAGCAGCTATTGTAATTTTAGTTGGTAGCATTGCCTGGTTCTTTGGCTCAACGAGTCATCAACCATTGATCGTTGAAAAAACTACCCTGCAGACAGACACTGTTTTCCTCGCAGCCAAACCCGATACGATTGTCAGAGAAAAAATTGTTTACCGAACGATTGTAGAACGAGTAAAAGAAAATATGCCTTTGGTCAATCAAACCAATTCAACTGACAAAACCATGTCTGCGCAAAAGGGTGTAACTATGTTGGACAAAGAAGAACTTGGAAGATTGTTAGTTTCCGGTTCACGCTAGTTATAAATCCATACGCTTTGTAGTTTCCACTTCCATAATCAATTCTGCACCGTAAGCCATAGTGGGTGTCTGATAACCCGGTTTAAAATTTCCTGCTAAAATCTTTTGGGCGATGTTAACAGCTGTATGTGCTGTAAGGGTATATCCACTCAGCGTTTCCAATCGACTTACACACTCTTTGCCGGATGCATCCCACACTTTGCCCCATAAAAAACTTCGGCCACTCTCACGCTTCTCATCGCTCGGGCCGGCCGGCTTTTTATCAATTTTCTTCAACATGTAATTTTTCACCCACTGCATGCGCAACAACCAGTTGAAATAATTGCTGCGCTTCGCATTGGCAATCATGGCATCGGTCGCTCCGGTGTATACTTCAATGTTAGGAATACCCGTGCTGCGCCAGGCGGTCGAAATATCGCCCCACGGTATGCAAAGTGTTTTTGTTTTGAATGCGCCAAAATCGATCTCTTGCACTTTTGATCCCAACGCACAGAAAGTTAGTTCACCATCTTTGCGAATAAGGCCACCATATCCCAACCCTTCCGTCATGCTTTTGGCGGTTCCGCGAGAAAGACCACCCTTACTCATAGTAAATGCCAACTGCAAATGGGTTGCCGAAGGAAGTCTATTCTTTAAATGAAGCGCCAAACAATCCGATGGCACCACATCAAAGCCGGTGCCGGGCATAATCATCAAGCCCAACTCTTTCGCTTTCGCATCCAATAAAGCCAGTGATTCAAAAACCTGGTACTCTCCGGTGATGTCTGTATAATGTGTTTGTGTAGCTAAGCATGCATCACTCATGGTTTTAGCTGTGTGACGAAAAGGTCCTCCACAATGAATGACCACCACGGCAGGAGTCAATAATTTTTTCAATCCTTCTACATCATTGCTTTCCACTACCTGATAGGAAAATCCGGTTTGTTCGCTCTGCGCCTGAAGCAACGCTGCATTGCGTCCCGCCAGTACCACGTTTAAATTTTTTGCTTTGCAAAGATTAACGATGAGTTTGCCAGTATAGCCATACGACCCATACACTACGATTTGTGAAGAGTTTTTCATTTAAAGGATATTAAGCGCATGGATGCGCTACTATTTTAATCGTTCTACTTCCGTAACAAAATACTTGGTGTCGCCTCGCCAGAAAAATTTTGCGAGTCGCTCTTCGTATTTCAAACTCACGCGCTCTCCGCTCAGCGATGCTTCTTCCAAAGCCTTTATCACCGCCTCCTGATCCGACTCCACCGAAAACTCAAATGACTCTGAAACTAAGTTGGGTGATTTGTTGGCGCCAAAGGTTTGTAAATTGAGTTGCCCCTCATACGTTTTAAACACCCACCCTTTTTTGCTGATTTTCACCACCATCCCCGAGCGCACTCCTTCCGAATAGGTGCCCCAATACGAAAAACTAAAAACAGCAATCACACCAATGATCGCGATCAGGAAGATACGTTTGATCCATTTTACCATAACTGTTTTTGCATTTTGTAGCCAGGATTGATTTTCCATAGAGTCAACGTTTAGTCAAGGTAGCCTTTCTATTCAACTTTACATAAAAATAAATGGCAGCAAGAATAACCAGCAAGGAAATGAATTGCGAATTAGACAACCAATCACCTATCACAAAACCTCTGTCTAAGTCGCCACGCAAAGTTTCGAGCACGCTTCTACCGATGGCATACAAAATGAGGTAAAGTAAAAATTGTTGACCGTCAAATCGCTTGTACTTCTTTTGAATCAATAAGAAAATCAAAATGCTGAAGATAAATGCAGCTTCGTAGAGTTGTGTCGGATGTAAAGGGACATTCAGCGGATTCGCCTGACAAGCCGTATCGGTAAAAACTACACTTAAAAAATGATCGGTTGGTAATCCATAGCAACAACCCGCATTGAAACAGCCGATCCGGCCAAAGCCATGAACAATACAAGTTACCACCGCCATAATATCCAACATGCCAGCAACCGGCAATTGATTTTTTTTGAAATACCAAAGCATCACGGGTATGGCCGTTAGCAACGATCCGTAAAAAACAAATCCACTTCCTGAAAACAATTTGGATGGGTTGCTGAAATAGATCGTTGGATTTTCGAACAGTAGAAAAAATTTACCGCCCACTACACCCGCGAAAATGAGTAAAACAAAAAGCAGGTTCGCTTGATCGAATGACATGCCATATTGAATTTTCCCTTGACGCCACATGTACAATCCACCCAGCACCGCACCCAAGGCAATACAAAACCCATATGTGTAGATTTTAATTGACCCGAACTCGAAAAGAACAGGATGCATATTTCTTTGATTAAAATGACTCTGCGAGTACGATGTAATAATTGATGGAGCCTCCCGTGCCAGCCGCAACATCAAATCGGAGGTTCAGTTTGTCTTGCTTCAGGACAGCAACACGCAAACCGGTACCAATGGATGGTTTCAATCGATCAAAACTAATCTCACCAAAATTATTGGCTACCTGCCCGGCACCTAAAAATGCAACAGCGCCCACTCTTCCTTTAATCGGAAAACGATATTCCGCTTGCACACCCATAAATTTTAAATCGCGGTAACGTCCGGCCCAATAGCCGCGCATCATGTTGTTTCCACCCAGAATCGCCAGGTTTCGATACGGCACATCTCCAAAATTAAATGTATTCAAGCTTTGAATCGCTAACACACTGCGCTTCGTCACTTTGATAAATTTCCGATAATCAATTTCTAATGTTTGGAAATTATAATCACTTCCGACTGATTTATTGAAGTTAGAAAAGCGCACGCGAAAAAGTTCTCCGCGATCGGGCACATAGGCATGATTTCGTGAATCGTGATTGATAAATAAACTGTAACCAAAAACCGTATATGATTTTTGATCATATACACCTTTCACTAAATCTCGATCAAAGTAGCCACCAGCTAAGTATTCAATGTTGAACACGCGTTGATAATCAACCCCGGCACCTAAAAACAAATTGCCATACACCTTACGGTACAACTGCGGGTTGATATAAAACTGGGTGAACGTATAACTCTCCGACACGTTGTTGTCCGTGTTGTTTCCTATACCCCAAAATTTATCGGGAAATTTGCTAAATGAGTTTTCAAAACGAATGATATAGCGCTCTTTGGGAAGGAATATATTAGCACCCAAAGCAATCAAAATTTGATTATTGAGTGTATATAAAATACCCGAGGGCATGGTGGAC